>Ga0228710_1006641_pt1 | contig 17446 bp, 6 predicted proteins | sample MedpolnodulmetaG_FD_177995 | JGI IMG/M metagenome (GOLD analysis project Ga0228710, IMG submission 177995) | Root nodule microbial communities from Medicago polymorpha collected in Santa Monica, California, United States - pink nodules | ecosystem: Host-associated > Plants > Roots > Nodule...
AGGGTTTTTTTTTTTTTTTTACTTATAATAGTGACAAATTGATATAGTATATTATTAACAATTGATCTTGCACAATTATTTTGTTTTCTAACATGATACTTACTATTTTAAACTATTTAAGGTACGTGTAATATGAACCTTTTAGAAAATGGTCCAAGGGTAAACTCTTTTGGTTTCTATTAGACACCCTTTATTTTTATTCTTATTATTAGATGCCTTTATTTTTGTACTAATTACGTTCTCCTTTTATGTTTAGGTTTGTTGTAGAACATTGTAATATGCAAGGTGTAATCAATTGGTTAGATTGACTATTGCTTTGCTAGATTGATACATTGTTTACGTGATCATATTTTTCGAGAACATTTTGCAATCATGCATGATTTAACCTATATTTTCTCATTTTTTTGTTTATTTTGATTTCTTATATTACTTTTCAACCGATGATATTAATAATGGGAAGCATGTAAATACTAAATAATCTTAATTATTCTCTTATTATTTGGATGGACATCATAAACACTCATTTGTTAGAAATTACAATTATGTTCATTTTAAAAGTTAAATTTGAGTACAATCAACCACTTTTACTATGAAACAAATACAATATATTTTGAATTCCATCATAGACTAAAAAGGTTGCATGTAATTTGACAAGTTTGGTAATATATGGAATAATTGGAATGTAAAAAAAGATCATGAACAACATATCTATGTGCCATCTATGATTTAACGATACAACAATGCTTATCCATTTTGCTTTTTCATGTTACCGATTTTCGATAGAAGATTGTTGATTAGTAAACCAAGAGCTCCAAGTTCCTTAATTATCTATCTTCTCCAATGACAAGATGAAATCCTATTCCATAACTTAATAACAAAAATGATATTAACTATATTGTTAAACCAACAATCACAATATATCTATATTATGAAAACAACGCCACAATATTGAAATTCATTCAAGAACAAAAAAAAGGAGAACATGTTCAAAAGAAGTTGGAAGATAGGAGGTTTGTGATGGCAGAGAGGGAGAGAAGTAGGATATGCAGGAGAGAAGGAAGGGACGAAGGATCATGTTAGAGGAGAGTGGTGGAGAGGGGGAGGGGGGAGGGAGGGGGAGGGGGAGGGAGGGAGGGAGGGAGGGAGAGAGAGAGAGAGAGAGAGAGCATATTAACTAAAATGACTCTTACAATGGACCATGACCCTTAGACAGTAAGTTTGGCCAATCTATAATATAAAACCTATAAGAGTGTGTGGTACTTCAGAGGATGTTGATCACCTTTTTCTTCATTGTGATTTTTTTCAACAAATTTGGAATGCTCATTATAATTGGTTAGGCTTCATCATGGTCAATGATTTGTCTCATATTTCGGATCATCTGATTCAGCTGGTTTGGTTTTCGATTGTTTAGGTCATTTGGCAGAAAATAAATGCATGTATTTTCCAACAGAATCAAGATGTACTTCATCACCTTTTAAAAAAATTAAAATTCAATCTTTTAGGTGGTTAAAGGCAAAACATGTCATTTTCAATTTTGATTATCATATGTGTGGCTCATTCCTATTTTGTGTTTGGGAGGAGCAATTTAATTCCAGTTTTTTATTCTCTTGGGGACTTTTTCTCATTCTTTTTGATGTAATTGTTACTTTTCTTTGTTCTTCTCTAGCACTTCTTGTGCAGAGAAGGTAAATTGTTTGCCTAATATAATTATATTTTGGGAAATGCTAACCGGTGCCCCCGGAGCACTGGTTAAGGATACTAAAAAGGGAAATTATATAGTAATTATTGCATTGAAAACTGTGTAATTAATTCATAAATAAGTCAACAAAGTTTCCTTTTATGGTAATAAATTTCTTTTTTTGTATGCTTAACCAGTACCCCGGGGACACCGGTTAGCATGACCCTTATATTTTAGTTTCTTAAAAAAATATCTATAACATAACCATTGATTTAATTTGTATGCATTGATGCTAGAACAATCATTTACAGCCATGTCTAAACAAATTATACCATAATACTATTTTTTAAGTTAGTTCCAAAAATATCTATTTGACGTGAATTAACTAGATGTAAAAGAATTTATACCATCAATACAAGAAGATTAATCTCTAAAACTAAAACAATTTTCTTAATAATGAATTATTTACGTGCTTGGCACGGGCTCTATACTAGTATCTATACCTATTAATAAAGACAATACTTATTTTGGTGTAGCCTTTTTTTTAAATGCCAAAAATGCCCTTTTCAGTTTTTTTCCACACTTAAAAAAACTTCTCCCCAACCACCATCACAGTTTAATGCCGGTTACTTTCCATTAACTTCTCATCCCACATAAATGATTTTCTCCTTCCCACAAAGGCACAAACTGACTTCGGCACACATATTCCCGATTACTTCTCTTTTGTTTCTTATCTCACGGTTTGTTTCCATCAAATCATACATTGTGTATTGTTGAATATATGACTCAGTTTTTTATTTTGGTTACATATTCATGCCTAGGTTTTATAGAAAAACTAAATATTAAGGAACTTCATTATAAAGAATTGCATATATTTATCCAGTTCTACCCTTAAATGACCAGTTATTCTTTCAATTGAATTGGTGCAAAGCCTTTTAAAGAAGTTGGGTCTGAAACATGAAACTGGGATATGTGGTAAGAAAGCCGCATCGGTGTTGGAATGTTCGGAACAGTGGTGGTAGTGAAATTGTGAGAAAAAGGGTGAAGAATACACTTAACTTAAAAGATGCCATTTGGGATATGTATTGAGATAGAACAAAGTATGAAGTAGAAGGGATGTGGAAATGTTGTAGGTATATATATAGTGGAAGTGTATTGAAAGGGAATTAACGTGTAAAATAGAAAGGTATATTATATAGTTGAAGTCAAATTATGTAGGAGTGAGTGATGGATGTGCCAGCTATATTACGCGTTGTTATTTTATTATTCCAGTTTGAACTTTGCATGAATTCAGAGATTTGGGACAATAACAGCACATGTATGAAAGAAAACGGTCTTGAAACTCTAGGGTGGAGTTTGTTAGGCGACAAGCTAACGGTGTTGCTCACTCTCTTGCAAGAGAAGTTACGTTACTCGTTAGTTCCGTTACTTATTATGATATACCCAACTGTATTGAAACTCTTATCATTAATGAAATGCTATAAGCATGTTTTCCTAAAAAAAAAAGGTATGAAACAAAACGACGTGTATCCTTTGTACAAGGCATGTCCCTAGCTTTTGTGTCTGTTCTCCATTATTGAAGAGCGTAACGATTTTTCTTTTGCGTGATTGATGATCAATCACTTTTATTCTCTATCTCTTGTAAAAATCATGCGAAGAAAAATTGTTAGAAATAACAAATTTGTTCATTCAAAATGTCTCTAACTATTATTAAATATCTTGTTGAAATAAATACTTTCAATGTTACTATATTTTTATATTATAAGATAGATTGGTTATATTAATAATAGATATTTAGAAGAAAAAATAATCAATGTAATAAAGAATGTATAGAAAATCTCGTATTAAGGGTCAAACAAATTTTTGTAACAGACCCTATAGTTAGGGATTTATAAAGTATAATTTAAGAAAATTGTACTTAAATTGATCATATTGAGAATGTGCAATTTTTATCTTTACTTGTCTCGGGTGATATCTTTATATATTCTCCATTTGAGTTTTTTTTCTTCATAAAAATTTACATTAGATGAGTTTAAGAGTTCATCAATGTTAAGATATGTTTCAAGATTTAAAGAACATTTGCAGAAGAACTTACATTCGGATAATTATGTATTTAGCCGATTTTCGTCCTTCAGTTTTCTATTTCAGATTTTATCCTTATGTTTTTGTAACAATTTTTTTTTATCTCTATATCCCCATTGTTTTAGTTTTTTATTTTATTTTTTATAACAAGGCGAAAGTGAAATATATATAAATTACCAACCAAAATAAGTCTTCCAGCATATGATTTAGTGGAAACGACTTAAAAGAAGTATAATGTTACATAACAAGATAAATAAAACAAAATCCTTCAAAAAAAAGATAAATAAAACAAAAGAAGAAAAAATAAGCTAAAGTTATATCAATGAATATGATTAAACCTCTAAAAATGGTCATCAAAATCGAAAGTAACATATGTCAATTTCAACCACTAAAATGACTAAAACTTAACTTTCCACTTAAGATTGTAAGTGTTCCTTCTTATGATAGAATATGCGTCTATTTCTCTCTTTTCAAATAACCCACACGTCCAAAACCCAAGTGATGTTTAGAGTCACCTCTAATTTTTTGGCATAGTCCCCTAACCCTCAAAACGACACAAGATGATCCATTAAATTTCCCTCAATAGCCCCACTGTTGTAGTCTTGAATTTCATCTTTCAATATAAATAGATGACATGGCTAACATAACCCACGAGAAATTAACAATATTGGTAGATATTTTGCAATATTGGAGATATTTTGCACCGATAAAATAGTTACCAAAACAAATAAACTTGTATATAAATAGAAATTAATTTTATGACGTACCAATAAGTCGACCCTAGTTTTCTCTCTCTAGGTTTTCCCTTATAGTTTCTTTATTGAGGGGTGGTTCTGGTTCAATTCTTGACCTGAAATCACCCATCTTCATCTTTTTCTCTCTATTTCAATCTAAATAAGTGATTTTTACATAGATCTAGGTTTTTTTTCTGTGATTTCATCATCTAAGTGTGGTGGTTTGTTGTTCGTCGTCTTGTGCGGCGTTGTTTGATTTTCCGTCTTCGTGCGGTGTTCATTTGATTCATATAAAGATAGATCATTCAATCAAAGGTTTGGGCGTCAACGTTGCAGATCCGGAGGCCATGGATATTCCGGTCACTTTAATTTTATCATATATTTTTGTAGGCATTATGTCATTATATGTTATTAACTTGGATGTTGTGAGTTTGTTCGCAGATTCATCATTTACGTTTTTAGCGGTGTTGAATGATGTAATCTCTCGATTTGAATGAATGAATATCATTTTATTTTTGTCAAAAAAATAAAAATAGAAATTAATTTTATTAAAAACTATTACTCCCTCCGTCTCAGATTAACTGACTTATTTACTCATTTCACATATATTAAGGAAAATTTACAAATGAAGGAGAGAGAAAAATGATTTTAAGTGCTTTTGTTAAGTGTTGTGGATTCTCCATATCATAAATGTAAAGTAGAATATATTGAATTGGAAATAATCAAAGTAGTATTAATTAGAGTTATAATTGGAAAAAAAAATTAATATAGTATTGAAAAGTGAAATGACTCATTTATTATACGACATTTTCTATTTTACAAAAAGCTCAGTTATCCTGGAACGGAGGTAATACAAATCTTTAATAAACTTCATGGTCAAACACAAATGCATATATATTAGCAAGACATAGAAAGATTAAAAAATTAAACATAAATATACAAACAAAGTCTAACAAGACACGAACAGATAGATATAGTCTTGCAAAGTGTATATGTATTTTCTTAAAATGTAAGTATGGGGAAAAGTACTATTGTCTTGCTGAAACATATCAATTGTCCTCCCAAGTACCGAATTCTCCAACTTTTTTTATACTAATTGTAAATTGAATATGGTCAGTTATTTGTGAGGATTCTATTATTGATCAACTATGATGAAATGTTTTGCGAGTAATATTGATAATAAAGAGTATTTGTGAGCATAACTCGGTTGATTTGGATATTGCACTATAAATGTACGACTTGTACTTTAATTCTGGATTCACCACTTATTTATATAAAAGGTGAAATTCAAACCATTATACTATTTGATGAAAAATTAGAGTTAGGATGGTGTTAACGAATTCGTTGACATCAAATCTCAACTCTTCAATCTAATTAATCTAATGGTTGAAAATATGGAAACTAAAGATTTATATGTGTGTGTATCATGTGATAATAATCTGATGATTTAATTAATCCCTGAATATGTGTGTATCGTGTGATAATAATTTGTTGATTTAATTAATCCCTGAAATTATTCCAAGAAAAACAAAACTCTTAATCCCTGTCCCTGAAGTCTTCCCTGACGGTGTTTTGTTATTGAGCACACAAGAATGAAGGATGAAGTAATGACCAACATTAAGCCTTTGAAACTTAATTTAGTCCCAAATTGAATTTCAATTGTAATTTTGTTTCTTGCATAGGGCAATCAATCCCACATGACATGGTGTAAGCGATTGGAATTAGAAAGCAAAAAAATCAATCATGCGTTGCAGCGTAATCGAGTTTGCAACAGCTTTAGGGATTTGTTTCATTCCCATAAAAGACAATTAGGTGAAGAAAAAAAAAGTTGTATTGTACTTTTGATGGAGAATGAAATCGAAAACAAGAAAACAAAGGGTTGATCAATTGGTAGAACTTGAACAAATCCCACGTTAACAATGAAAGTGTAACATGATTTTCTTTGAAGAATCCCCACGTTAACAATTAAGTGAATAAATGGAAGCCATTAAAATCAAAATAAAGAAGGTTATGATTTGGTGTCAATGAATTCGTTTGACACCAGTGTCGACGGATCCTGCTCGAAAAATTAATATTGACAATAATGATAAAGATAATAATTTAATTTTTTTTTGAACAAGGATAATAATTTAAAATTAAAATAAACCCTTAAGAAAAAGAATTTAAAGATAATCTTTATTATATTTTTTAACAAGAAAAGACAACCTTTATTATATAAAAACAGAAGAAAAGGAGATAACATAGACCAAAAAATTATTATTTTACCATGATAATACCATTGCATATGCATTAGTTGAAGCTGGAATTATGAAATTAACGCAATTTATCCATACAAATTTACTTTTTAAGCAATATTTTAAGGGTTGTTATTGGAATTATGAAATTAATTTACACGATCTTACAATGATTTCATCAAGAAATTGATTTAGTTAATCATTCAAAATACTCATTGTGCCACATTATATACTCCCCTGTCCAAGAACTTGAGCAATGTGAGAGACTAACAACAAATTACAAATAACTTCAAAACCAACTTCGATATCCACCCTCAACCGTAGTGTGGCCCTGGGTGGCTGGGTCCAATTCCAACATTGCAATCCTTAACCCGACTCTAATACCATGTCAACAATACATATATAAAATAAATAAAAAGAGAATGAGAATAACAACAGAGGCTAGGGTTTCATAAAATACGAATAACTCAACATTACAAAAGGTTATAAGAGAATATATAATAAAACATAATAGACTATAACTTACTAATATAAATGATCAATAGCTTAAGCCAAGTAATTTATTACCTAACACTTACCCTTACTGCTTGTTTGGTGCACATGATGTTTGGTGCACATGATATGATAGACACATGATAAGATAAAAAAATGGATAAAAATGTGATATGATGGTGACATGATAACATTTATCCTATCACATGTTTGGTGCACACATGATAAGAAGCATGATGATATTATTTTATCCTTTCATGATCGATACACACTTCATATTGATATTGACATGATAAAATATACATCTAATAACAAAATTTTCGTTGTAAAAGAAATTCATTTTTTTTTTTTAAGTTACATTATTATTTTTTTTACGGGAAAATATAATATAATTACCAAGTAAAATTCATTGACATTTACATAATCCATGGCAAAAAGTATTATAATAAGCAAAAAATTTAAGAAACAAATGCAAATATATTAATAAAAAACACAGAAGGTACCACCGCAACTCATCTCGAGCTAAAAAGAAGGGAAAACAAGCAAAAACACAACACCAAAGCTACAGAGAAGAGGAATCAATTGATATTGAAAAGCAATAGCAATCGCAAATTGAATCCATTGAAATATCCCTATTTTCAGCTATTTTCATTCTTCATAGGTTCTGGCTCGGTAAAGATAAGGGTCGCCGGAAAAAGAAAAGAGATTGGAGTTGGCTCCGGCGAAGGGAAAAATGGACCAGAGACAGGTGGCAGTCACAGAGAAAGTGGGAGAGAAGCAGGAGTAGATCACAAAGAATGAGAGTCATGGACATTAAAAAATAAAAAGTGGGAGTCACAAGTAGTCGAAGAGGGTTAGGCGCTAATGATTTTGCTATCCTATTTCTAACCCAACTAAAACAATGGATTAAAATAATGAAGGATGAATAGGAAAAATAAAAAGTGGGAGTCACAAGGAGTCGAAGAGGGTTACACGCTAATGATTTTGCTATCCTATTTCTAACCCAACTAAAAGAAAGGATTAAAATAATGAAGGATGAATAGGATATGATAAGCAATGAGATAATTTTATCCTTTCCTATTGGTGCATCAAACAAGCGATTTAGGTGGGATATGATAATTTTATCATATCATGTCTTCTTATCATGTGCACCAAACGGACCCTTAAACTCATGAAGCATCTACGAGAAGCATTATGAATTTGAAGGTAGGTGTTAGATAATAAAGTATTGAGCTTAAGCTATTAGGTCTTTATATTAGTGAGTTAGAGTCCATTAGGTTAAGCTCAATGCGTTATTATCTAACATCTACCCTCAAACTCATGATGCATCAACAAGAAGTATTGTGAGTTTGTCAAACAAAATACAAAAAACATACAAAATAATATAAACGTCTAACATCAGAAGAATCAAAAGGGGTTCAAGCTTATTAGGATTAGGTCCAATTCTACCCTCAACATCAACAAGCTTGGTCCATTGTATAAATATGCTTGAATACCCTAATCTTTTGAGCTATTTTTTGGGATGAGATTCAAGCCTATTTAACATGGTATCAGAGTCGGGTTAAGAATTACAATGTGAGAATTGGACCTAGACCAATACTAGGCGTGAGGGTGGATGTTGAAGTTGGTTTTGAAGTTGTTTGTAATTTGATGTTAGTCACACATTGCTTAGGTTTTGGGGTTGTTAAGTGTATAAATATGTTTGGGGTACTCTCATCCTTTGACGTAACTTTTGGGATGAGATTCCAAGCTATTTAACACAATTTTAATATAATACTCATTTCAGTTCTTATTATAAAAAAATATTGACTTTTTAGGTTCATTGTGTAAGTGATGTATCTAGTCTATATTTATAGCGAGATACGTTAATTATTCAATGAACCTAAAAGTCAATTGTTTCTTATACTAAGGACCGGAGGGAGTAAGAAATAATTACCACCGAATTTATAAAATCTCTTTTTCAACTTTAACATTTAATTTATACAATGCGCTTCAACACTCCGAACCCTTTCTTTTAAAAAGAAAAAAAATAATAATTTAATACTAAAAAAAGATAAAAGTTATAAGGGAAATGCTAACTTGGGCCCTTAAGACACAAGTTAATGAATCAAATATAGAAATAGTTTATTAGAATGTGCACATTATATTTAATATTTAACTTTTTAATAAATTAAATGCACAAAATTTTAAATAACATTTCTTCTTCTGGGTTTCTTAACATGTGCCTAAAGGCACAAATTAGCACTACCCAAATTATAATAATACTTCTTGAGGAATTCTAACAACACTCACTTTTTAACACTCTATCTAACACTCATTCTTTTATTGGGTGAAATCAATGTATGTCCTACTATTTTGTATAAGTTCAATTTTTAAAGTGTAGACCCACAATGATTTAAACCAATAAAAGAGTGAGTATTAGAGAAAGTGTTCAAAAGAGATCGTGTTGCTAACATTACTCCACTACTATTAAGTATCTTGGCTTGTTTTGGAATTGAACGGTGTATTAGTCACATTCACAGTCAACTTGCCAACTATAAGCGTGATGCAAATCTCATCATAACTCTCAACTCTAGATTTTTCACTTTCTATTTTTTTGTTCACTTTCAATTTATAATGCATTAGTATATAATAAGACTATAATAGTAAAATATTGACTATCTTTGTTTCATTCATAGTATTATATTTGATTTGTGTAAAATATGTGTATCTTTGTGTCATTCATACCATGTGCACCGTATGTAGATGTGTTGCATTCGGCATGGAGGAGAGAAGATCGAAGACATAATGATATTATTTATTAAGATTAAAAAGAATCAAAGAATAAAATATTAATTATCGACGTGACAACAACTAATTTAATGAACAAATCAAAGAATCTCTCATTGCCTAACAACTAAAATTAATACTCTTTCTTTTATACCAAAGTAGAACAAACTGAAGTTTTAGGATCAACAATCGCAGGCAACAAATACTTTCTTCCATTATCACCATGTGCGTTATAGCTAGCACCACTTGTTTTGTCCATCAAAAGGTCCCCAGCATAACCAGGATAAGCTCCTTTAGCATAAACACCGGTACAAGCCGAAGCAGCTTCTAAAGGAGCTTCTTTTGGTCCTTGAAAATATCCATTACCAAAAGGATTCGTTACGGTTCCAGCTAAAAGACTAGCAACATTTATAACCATTCCGTCAAGACCCACATCATTATTTGGTGCAACTAAAGGTGTACTTTGTGGACCGTAAATTGGTTGGTGATATGGCCATGCGCATTGACCAGCACATTGAGTTTCAGAATTTCCAACCCAAATGTATGCAAATTTATTTCTTTTTCCATTCACGCGTGCACCATAAGAAGAACCATGGGTTCCACACCTACTTGAACAAAAGCCGTCAACTAACACATCAGATGCTGTTAGGACAATGTTGATGGCGTTTTGTTGTTGTCCTTTTGATGCAAGTTTAAGGATTTGGTTAGTTGTGAGAGATTTTCCTAAAGAGTAATTCTCATCGAGAATTTGAGCACCTAGTGAGAGAGCTAGGTTAACTGAATTCTTGTTGGCGAGTTGGTAATATTTTGCGATTGATTTCCACCACATGGCAACCGATGGTTGTGATGTGGTTGTTCCTTGTTTAAGAGAAGAGAGGGATGTTATGAAATCAGTTATGATGGCTCTTTGAGATGGTTTGAATTTTCCATACCAAATGAGGTTTACGGAAATTTTACCAGTCAGAAGAGGGCCTTTGTGGTATTGAAATTTAAGTTGTTGGTCCGATTCAGTGAGTTTTCTAGCAGCTGAGATTAAATGAAGTAGTGAAATTGTGAGAATAAGGGTGAAGATTACACTTAACTTAAAAGATGCCATTTTGAGATAGAACAAAGTTTGAAGTAAGAACAAAGTCTGAAGTAGAAGGGATGTGGAAATGTTGTGAGTTGATGGAAATGTAAGATGGGGTTGTAGGTATATATAGTGGCAGTGTATTGAAAAGGAATTAACGTGTAAGATAATAGAAAGGTATCTATATAGTTGAAGTCAAATTATGTAGGAGGGTGTGCGGAGTGAGTGGTGGATGTGCCAGCTATATTACGCGTTGTTATTTTATTATTCCAGTTTGCATGAATTCATAGATTTGGGACAATAACAGCACATCTATGAAACAAAACGACAAAGCTGTGTATCCTTTGTACAAGGTATGCCCCTAGCTTTTGGGTTCATTCTCCATCGAAGAGAGTAACAACTTCTCTTTTGCGTGATTGATGATCAATCATTTTTTTTTGTTGAGAGATGATGATCAATCATTTTTATTCTCTCCATCTCTTATAAAAATCATGCAAAGAAGAGTTGGAAGATAATAAATTTGTCCAAAATGTCTCTAGCTAATATTAAATATCATTTTGTATAAATACTTTCAATCTTACTGTATTTTTTAAGTAAAATACCATTTGCGTTCTCTAAGTTAGATGATTATAACAAGTTAGTCTTTTAAGTTTCTTTTTTTTTTACAAATTGATCCTTTAAATCATAAAATATTTGCACCATTATCCTAATTTCATCAAACTAAGTCAAAAAGTATTTGTGTGGATGTCTAATGTTAAGTTGATTTGTCCAAACTCACTCCTCTTAAAACCAGTGCTCATACGTGTGTTATTCGGTATTGATTCAAAACAAAATTGACTAATTATTTGATTTATAATGTTGTTGATCAAATATTTATCTGTAAAATTAGGCTTGAATTCAAAAATAAGAAGAAGAAAATGGGTATAAGTAATGATGTTTGATGTCATAAACACATTTAGACCTACCATCTTAATGTTAAATGGTATATAAACACTTTTTAACGAAGTTGGCCGAAAAGATGGATGACAGTGTATATATTACATGACTTAAAGGACCAATTGAACAAAAAAAAAACTTAAAGATTTTTTTTTTAACAAGCAAAAATGAAATAAACATATAACTTAAAGAACCGCGGGAGGTATTTGGCCTATTTTTTATATTCTAAGATAATTTGGTAGTATTAATAATAGATATTTTAAAAAAATCAATGTATTTAAAATTTTACAGATAATCTTGTATTATGGGACACACAAATTTTTGTAACAGATCTTTATAATTAGTGATATATGAAGTATAATATAAGATTGCACTTAATTTGATCGTATTGAGAATGTGCAATTTTTATCTTCACTTGTTTCGGGTGATCTCTTTATATATTCTCCATTTGTTTTTTTTATTTTGCCTCATAAAAGTTTACGTGAGTTGAGTTTAAAGGCTCGTTAATGTTAAGATAACTTTTAAGGTTCAAAGGACATTTGCAGAAGAACTTTCATTCAGATACTTATGTATTTAGCCAATTTTAGTCCTTCAGTTTTCTATTTTAGATTTTATCCCTATGGTTTTGTAACAAATTTTTTTTTATCCCTATATCCCCATTGTTTTTGTCTGTTTTTTTAAGAGACCAAAATGAAATATATAAATTATCGATCGAAATAAGTTTTCTAGCATAAGATGTACCAAAAACGACTTAAAAGAAGTATAATGTTACTTTACAAGATAAACAAAATAAAAGAAGTGAAAATAAGCTCAGTTACGGTAATTACGAAAGCAATATGATTAAGCCTCAAAAAATGGTAATCAAAACCGAAAGAAAGTAAAAGAAAAAAAAACAAGAAAAACAAAACGAAGAAAGAAAAAAGTGGCCCTAAAGAAAAAGAAATTGCTCAACCACCCTTTGGTTCTATAGGGGTACTCATAGATCGGGTGTGATATGTTGCCTTGTTGATTTTCTTTTTCTAACTTTTTGTAAGATAAGTTGTAAATGGTACCTTAACATTTTTTCTTTGAATCAACAATTGTTTAACAAGATCAATTTCCTTTTGTGGAGTCGGATCAATTGACTTCTTAGAATGCCCAAGAGTAGCATTCGTATCTTTTTCTTGAACCGCCACCAAAGATTGTTGAGTTTTACTAGGTGACATATCCATCGTTGAGTTCGACTCTAACATGACATTAGTCTATTGATCTACAGGTTCCAAAATGAAATGGTGTTGCTGAAACATATCAATTGTCCTCCTAAGTACCGAACTCTCCACTCTTTTTTAGTAGTAAAGTTGGTAGAAAATAGGCTTAGATGGTTTGGACATGTAGAGAGAAGACCCGTAGATGCCGTTTGATGACATCTCGTCATTACGTAATTTTTATGTATGTTTGATCACAATTTGGAGTTCACAAGGCAACTTATGCAGCAAGAAAAGCAGAAAAATGAAGAAATACGCAAAGAAGCAAAACGTGTGACGATTTGTTGAAAACGTGACACGATCTGAGAAGACCAAAAACATGCTTTCGACATTGAGGAAAACGTATCACGATGGCAAAAACGTGACACGATTTGAGGAGACCCTAATTCAGCTGTTTGCGATTCAAAGGAAAACGTGTCACGATTTACTTAAAACGTGACACGATTTTAGGCAAGTTTTCGTGCCTATTTAAGCTGAAGTCTATTCCAAAGAACAGGGTTACGATTTGTAAACACCATTATGAGTAGCTAAGTCCATTAGAGGTTAGGTCTGAGATGATTCTTTGTAACCCTAATTGAACCATGTTGTTGTGAAACTCTATTTATTGTGAATGACAATCTAGTTTTTATTCAATTCAATTGTTCTTAATGCTTTTTATATCCTGATCAAATATAAACATGATTTAGTGAGAATGAATGACTACTGACCATAACTTTCTACTTAGACCTAATTGAATTGTTCTAATAAACAGGGTTAGTTTAGGAATTGGTAATCGTTTGTTAGTGATATTAGGTTAACGTGCTAAAACCTTCAAAGATTATTAGATCACCTAAGGAATTAGGGGCTGTAGTTTGAGAAGAGGGTCCTAACTCAAGGGATTGATTAGGACTATTTTGTTAACTATCGTGGAATTAGAAAATTATTCATAAGAATAGGTGTAGTATACCATTTAGGGGAACATAGATGATTCGAAAGACCTAAACTCATCTCTCTCTCTTATTCTAAAAACCAACTTTATTTTCAGTCGTTACTTTTATGCAATCAAACCAATCAACTGCCTAGTGGCAAATCAAAATAACTTTTATACATCCTAATGTGCAACGTAATTGAATTATTGGAATTAAAATCAGTCCTTGTGGGAACGATATTTTTACTACTTCGATAGTATTTGATACATTTACCAAACTTCTATCACCGTTGTAAGAAGAGTAGATCAAATAGAGGAGAGTCAGGTTAAAAGAGGTAGAGGAAGACCTAAGAAAACCATTCGAGAAACCATTAGAAAAGATTTAGAGGTCAATGAGTTGGATCCAAATATGGTTTTTGATAGAACATTATGGCATCATTTGATCCATGTAGCCGACCCCACTTAGTGAAATAAGGCTTGGTTGTTGTTGTTGTTGTAATTGTAAATTGAATATGGTCGGTAATTGTGAGGATCCTATTATTGAACAACTATGATGAAATGTTTGTGAGTAATATTGACAATAAAGAGTCTACGTGAACATATATCAGTTGATAGTTACTTTATATTATAAATGTAGGGTTCAGGTTTGAATTCCGGATTCACGACTAATTTATTTTAAAGGTGAAATTTTAACCACTCGTCTACTTGATAAAAAATTAATATTAACAATAATGATAAAGATAATAATTTTAAACTAAACCCTTAGCAAAAAAAATAAAATTCAAGATAATATTTATTCTATTTTTTGACATGAAAAGACAACCTTTATTATATAAATACAGGAAGAAAAAAAAGGTGAGAACACAGACGAAAAAATTGTTATTTTACCTTGATAATACCATTGCATATGCATTAGTTGAAGTTGGAATTATGAAATTAACGCCATTTATCCATGCAAATTTACTTTTTAAGCAATATTTTAACTTTTTAAGGGTTGTTTTTTTTAATTATGGAATTAGTTTACACGATCTTACAATGATTTCATCAAGAAATTGAATTATTTAAGGCTTAAATATGTGTTTGTTCCCTGTAAATAGGGCTTAGTTGAATATGGTGTTGGTGGTGGAAGAGAAGGAAGACAGGGAAGAAGAACCGGTTCTGAAGTGAGAGTTAGAAAGAGAAGAAAGAAGAAGAAAGAAACCAGGGGCATTATGGCCTTTTCACACGTGTCTTGGATCATTAAGGGTAAAAAAGTCACTTTGGGTAAAAAATGTTGAGTCAGCAAGGTCATGTCTCAGTCAGATGTCGCCACATTTGCCACGTAAGTAATCATGTGACATGTAAGCGTTCAGATATAATTAGGACCAAGACTCAAATGATTAATAATTGCAAGGAAGTTTTGGAAAGATTAGTAAGTATAATGACGAAAATTCTGCTGAGCCCTATTTGCAGGGAACAAATCAAACACATATTTAGACCATTATTTAATCATTCAAAATACTCATTGTGCCGCATTATGAGCGGAAAATTTGCCAAAGAAGTTTATCAAAAATCGAGTATTACTTTAATTTTCAGGATAATATTAACTATATCTTTTTAAATTTGCCATTTAATTTATACTATGTGCTTCAACACTCCCAACCCTTTCTTGTAAAAAGAAAAAAATGGAAACATTAAATCTAACACTAAAAAAAAGAAAAAAAATTATAATAATATTAAGTAGCTTGGCTTGATTTGGAATTGAACAGTGTATTAGTCACATTCATAGTCAACTTGCCAAACCATAAGCTTGATGCAAATCTTATCATAACTCTCAACTCAAGATTTTTCACGTTCTATTTTTTTTTCTTTTTCACTTTCTATTTATAATGCATCAGTATATAGTAAGACTATAATGGTAAAATTATGACATCTTCGCTTCATTCAATAACATTTGATTTGTGTGAATGTGTCTTTCGTCGAGATGGATAGAGTATGCCATGTGCTAAGTCTGTAGATGTGTTGCATGTATGGAGGACATAATAATATTGATATTATTTATTTATTAAGATTACAAAGATCAAAGAATTATCGAGGTTATAACAACTAATTGAATGAACAAATCAAAGAATCTCTCATTGCCTAACAACTAAAACACCATTTCTTTATACCAATGTAGAACAAGCTGAGGTTTTAGGATCAACAATCGCAGGCAACAAATACTTCCTTCCATTATCACCATTTGCGTTATAGCTAGCACCACTTGTTTTGTCCATCAAAAGGTCCCCAGCATAACCAGGATAAGCTCCTTTAGCATAAAAACCGGTACAAGCCGAAGCAGCTTCTAAAGGAGCTTCTTTTGGTCCTTGAAAATATCCATTACCAAAAGGATTCGTTACGGTTCCAGCTAAAAGACTAGCAACATTTATAACCATTCCGTCAAGACCCACATCGTTATTTGGTGCAACTAAAGGTACACTTTGTGGACCGTAAATTGGTTGATGAAATGGCCATGCGCATTGACCAGCACATTGTGTCTCTGAATTTCCAACCCAAATGTATGCGAATTTGTTTCTCTTCCCGTTTACGCGCGCACCATAAGAAGAACCATGGGTTCCACACCTACTTGAACAAAAACCGTCAACTAACACATCAGTAGCGGTTAGGACAACGTTGATGGCGTTTTGTTGTTGCCCTTTTGATGCCAGTTTAAGAATTTGGTTAGTTGTGAGAGATTTTCCTAAAGAGTAATTCTCTTCAAGAATTTGAGAACCTAGTGAGAGAGCTAGGCTAAATGATTTCTTGTTGGCGAGTTGGTAATATTTTTCGGTTGATTTCCACCATGTGGCAACAGATGGTTGTGATGTGGTTGTTCCTTGTTTAGGAGAAGAGAGGAACGTTATGAAATCAGTTATGATGGCTCGTTGAGATGGTTTGAATTTTCCATACCAAATAAGGTTGATTGAGATTTTTCCGGTGAGAAGAGGGCCTTTGTGGTATTGAAATTTAAGTTGTTGGTTCGATTCAGTGAGTATTCTAGCAGCTGGGATTAAATGAAGAAGTGAAATTGTGAGAAAAAGGGTGAAGATTACACTTAACTTAAAAGATGCCATTTGGGATATGTATTGAGATAGAACAAAGTATGAAGCATAAAGAATGTGGAAATGTTGTGAGGTGATGGAAATGTAAGGTGGGGTTGTAGGTATATATATAGTGGAAGTGTATTGAAAGGGAATTAACGTGTAAAATAGAAAGGTATATTATATAGTTGAAGTCAAATTATGTAGGAGTGAGTGATGGATGTGCCAGCTATATTACGCGT
>Ga0228710_1006642_pt1 | contig 17446 bp, 22 predicted proteins | sample MedpolnodulmetaG_FD_177995 | JGI IMG/M metagenome (GOLD analysis project Ga0228710, IMG submission 177995) | Root nodule microbial communities from Medicago polymorpha collected in Santa Monica, California, United States - pink nodules | ecosystem: Host-associated > Plants > Roots > Nodule...
CAATCCTTCCCCTAAGAAAAATGGGTTTCCAATAGCTTTGATGATGAAGCAAATCCAAACAAGAATTCTAGAGAAATAATAAATGCTTGTTTTGTGAATCTGCCCAATCATCTCTTTAATATGTATGTTTCATACTTAATTATGGAATTGGAGATATCCCTCACTTTTGCGTAACTTGTGTGTGCAATTGTGAAAAGGATCGCTTAATTTGATGCATTTCGGTATCTTTCCTGTTAGGAGGGGTGAACAGACAATTTTTGGAGAACGGTAGGTAAAAAATTGGTGTTTTAATTTATATAGAAGGGTAAAATAGACAATTCAAATAAAATGTAGAGGTGAGGGTATAGATGTAGGGGTATAGGGTAAAATTTTCCTAATTAGAATAACATGTTAAAATCCTTAAAAAAATACATATTAAAAAGTAAAAATATTTTTTATAAGGGTAGATGTCATTAGTCATTAATATATGGAATAATTGATTTTTTTTGGACCAAATATGGAATAATTGCATTATTGGATGAGAATAATTTACACATCAATACAAATAATTGTACATTATTGTTAGAAATCAATTTAATTAAATGTAGCAAATCATATTTTGCTACATTTAATTACAATGATTTGTAACGTTAGTTTACGATTGATACATCAATTTGCTACATTTAATTTAATTATATTAATTTGTGAAAAGTGGTATAGAAAAAAAATCATATACAAAATATCAAATTTTATTGAAATTTTTGCAATATGTAAATAATCTTAAAGACTAATAAAAGAAAACGGTTGAGTACATTTTTAAGTTTGTCCTAAAACTACAACCGACTATGTTTTATTCCAATAAATGAAATCATTTGTATGGATCAAATTACATCACAATATTTTATCATAAATTATAGTTTGTTTTTTTTACAACAATTAAACTTTATTTTCGATCAAACTTTATCCCTAATTATACTCGACCACATAGATCAAATTACACTATAAAATATCGATTGAAAATATTGTTTTACTTAGAAAAACTTCCTATATTTAATTTTTTTTTTAAAAAAAATATTTTTTGCTTTTGAAAGGGACAAAAATTAAACTTAGTTGCTAAGACATGGAAGTTTGGACGCGTAAGCATAGTGGATAGAGACATTGGGTGTCCGCGTGTGTTACATTGTGCAAGTAAAAACTTTGGATAATGTGGTCCATAACCAGCGGGCACGTCCTTTTGTGGCATCTTCAATGAACCTTAATCTAGTTTAGTAGTTCCCTTCCGTGTTTCGTGGTGGTCCTTTGTATCTCAAATTACCATTTCACCTATATCCCTTTCCTTTTTCTTTCCCTTGTAATCAAAGTTTGAAACTTTCAACCAAATCAGTACATTATTATTTTTTTTAAAAATAATAATGTATTGATTTGGTTGAAGATTTTAAACTTTTATTATTGATTGATTAATGTTTTGATACATACATAATTTTTCTTTACTTCATCATCCCTCATTACATGCTAATCATGATCTCTCATCACATGCTAATCATGTCCGTAGATGAAATCAATTCCATTTTTCTTTAAGCCGCTATATCCGCTAGCACAAGTTTATAGTTTTTTTTAGGGGAAAAGTTTATAGTTTTTTAATAATTGTTCCCCTTAAAAATAAATACATCTACGTTCTTTTTTTGTGGGTACAGTGAATTTCCCTTTTTATTTCACACGGTAGCTTTTGATATAGGCATTATTGGGTAATTGTTCTTCTCCCATCTGTTTTTCTCATTCCCGTCAAATAATCGGGCGTAAGCTAACTCACGCAAGTGTATTTTTCAATGTAAGTTCACTCATATAAGTGTATTTTTCAGCATAAGTTTGCCAAAACAGGCAAAGCCCAAAATACTTGATAGGCCTAAAATCACTTGCATATTTGAGTTGTATGTTGTTCCTAAAAAAATGATTAGTTGAGTTGATTTTAATAATAAATAAAATTAGTATCATTTATTAAAATACTATTATTAATTATAGTTAGTGAACAATAAGTAAGGGTATGTTAGGGGAAAAATCAAAAAATTAATAAATGTTGCATCGTATGTTTTAGTGACAAATATTTTGAGAAAAATAATAATGCAAAAGTGACAATTAAAATAAGATGGAAATATTATTCAGTTAGGCTTTGGCCAATTGATGTAAAGAGTGGATTCAGCTTTGGACGCATATACTCGAATTGTCACATGAGCATTTCTTTTCCTGCAACTCTTCTTTCTCACGCACCCTCTGACTCATAATATTAGGTGTATTGCAAATAAATCAATGTAATACTGGTTAATATCCATTCGTCAAATAGAATATGAAAACAAAAAGTTTGCATTTTGGTTAGTATAAATCAAAATGTGTCAAACCCCCTATCAGGGCAGTTTTTAACAACACTCGTAGTCATTATATTGATACATTTTGAATTATATAAACCGAATACGTAAAACACAGTCCAGGTTTACGTCGATTTGCAAGCAAGACACGTCAAAAACAAATTATCGATACATATTGAAAAATACGATAACATAACACACATTAATCATAATATTATACATACATAAACCAATATATAAATTATTCAAAGTATTCCAAACAAAAACATTCAAATCATACAAAGCCATAAACCACAGGGTAGCATGCCCCTAGCACCCCCCTCCGACGACGACGAAACACCGTCCCTCCCTGAGACTCTACAAAGATTCTCTTCAAATCCTTCCAGACTAGACCCCATGCTCCACATGACAATTGACCAATCACCTAGTGATGTAGCCGAACCGCAAACCCATGTTTATTAGCAACATGGTGCCCTCATATTCAGGCGTAATCTCTGTAAGCACCTCCTGCTCAAGTAGCCTAGGAGGATCTCTCGCAGGTCTAGGCAACACATACAAATGTGAAATCCTAAAATAGCATCTCATGTAATCATATGTTGTTACCAACTCTAAAACACACGATCTCTTAGGTCCTGAACGGCTAACACATGATCAAGAAGTTAGCATAGACCTCAGACACTTGATGTCGAACAAGTACAAATGAAGCATATTGAGTTGGATATTTAGGATGTTCTGGAAAAATCCAGACTGCTGCAACACGCGATCATGAAGATATTGAACCACCTAAGTTCTGTATCTGATCCAACATGAGCAAAGGTTGGTGTTTTGGAACATACGTGTATGACATGATCAGAGTATGCATAGAAGACACAATTAGAACATGTTATATGATCTGAGTGCTCTCGATAAAGGTTTGTGATTGTAAGACCTTTCACCGGTATAAACATCATAGCATGCAGGTGACAATCTTCCGTGTACACACCCACAAAATCCTTTGCCCCTTTCGAAAAATGTTGATATATCCATGCATTCATCAACAGATACTAACAAGTAAACAACACGAAATATAAAATGTTTATAAATCACATAACCAACCATCTTCATTATCCTATAAATAGAGGCAACTTTATGCTCTATGTACAAGTGACCCAAGGCAGCATCCCCCAGGAAAAGTCGTGAATCATCTATAGATAATGGAAGTACTTGAAGCAGGCCATATCAATATATGTGGCACTTTTTTAAGTGAAGAGCATGATGCCCACCAAGTACATTAGGTATATTCGGAAATTATATTGTTGATTCAATTCCATCTCCACCACATCGTCCTCCTTCTCGCCTAAATTTGCTTCCTCCAAACAACTCACAAACTCTCTTTCCATGTAGTTGAATCGTACATGACCCTTGTGCCTATCATCCACTTACACGTCTTCCTCCTTCAGGTCAACACATATCAAATCAATTATTAGTTCAACCCTCGCCTCTTTTCTCAGCTTCTCATTATGGTCTAGGAGACAATCTTTTATGGAAAGATACAATAGACAAGACACATCGTCCAATGTCATTTTCATCTCTCCAATTGAAAGATGAAAGTTGATTGTCTTCTTATGCCACCTCTAAAAAAGGGTCAATAACAGTTTATGGTCAATTATGGTATATTTTGTACGTGTAAGAGCATCCAATCAATTGTTTGTGATGGCCTCTCTAAACCGTCGCACATTCAATTTTTCCAGCTTTCATCTCTTCTTCTCGTTGTTGACACACTTTTAATTGGGGTGAAATTGTAAAAGAAAAAAAGTCAGCTAAAATAAATAATAAAATATATACAAAAATAATAATTTTAAAGTCTTACATCTCCCCTCCCATATGCGTACGAAGAAGTGGTGCACATACAAATCGAGGATTGGCATGTCCTCTATGACGTCGGGGATATGAATCCTGGGCAGGCAACCACACATCTTGCATCTCAACACCCCTCTTGCTCCTTTGCCTCATACTGCTAAAGCTTTGTTTCCACAAACTTAGGAGAGACATCCTACAACTATAACATCCTACGTTGCCTCTAACACGATTGAGGCGTGCCTCCAAACTTGAAAGAAAAGAAGCACATATACAAATCAATATTTTAAAGAAAATAATGAGACAAATCAACATTCAACACACTTGATCTTGTTTCGGATTATATAATATGAATTCATAATGAATGCATTTCAGAATATATAATCTAAAACATACTCATGCCCATAAAAAAAAATCAAGTAACCTTTTATTTAGTGGTAGAAAAGGTATGAAATGCGATGTGATCAAGCAACTTCACTTCAAGAATGACACAATACGTAAGGTTCAAATTTTGGATGGTTTGGGAGTAGTTTATGGCAATGTCCGAAAATGGGAAGATGGGGGAAGGAGTCTGATGTTGTATGTTGTATATGGGTATGTTCTGAATTATACAAATGAAGCGTATTTTTTGGCTTTGGATTATATAATCCGAACGAGATAAAATTAGAAAAATGGAGGGTGGAAAAAAAAAATTTGCTTTCTATTTACCATACACCTTTTGCCTAGTCCAACATCTTAGATTATTGCTCTTCTCCCAGCACATTTTGCTCGCGCCGACATAATTTTCAGTTATACCCTTGCGTGAGTTAACTCACACAAGTGTTAAACCCTGCATGACTTAACTCACACAAGTGTTATAACTTAAGTCACGTGAAAAATTCCAATATTTTCATCAATCGTTTCTTCTGCATATCATCAATTAAAACACCAAACCTAATATAATCTCAACTCCTTTCATATGCTTATATGCACATATGGGCCGCAGCTTTTCTTTCAATTTCCAGCCATCGTATGTTCACATCATGATTTCTCATCCTCATCGATTCTGAAAGAAAAGCTTGTTGTTCCAACTATTTTATGTTCCTAAAATTAGTATATATTTCGTCTATATGCGAACATGCTTATATGCGAACATGAAAAGCTTGTTGTTCCAACTATTTTATGTTCCTCACCGCTTGGCTCATGTGCAATTCATCAACAATTCATGTGCAATTTATCAACAATTGAATTAATATATATTTCGTCGACCACTTGGCTCTCTCTTCCTCTTTCTCAACTATATTAGGACTGCAAAATTTATTGTTCTCTTGCTTGTTTAATTCATCAATGCTATGGAGAAGAAATGATTGATGAAAATATGAATTCGGCTCTTCTCCTAGCGTGAGTTAACTAAGGCAAGAGTATTTTCGACAAATCAGAGCGGCGAGCAAAAAGTGCTGGGAGAAGAGCAGTAATCAACATCTTATCTATAGGATTTTGCATAAGCCCAAAGTCTTGGACCATTCTTTATACGTCCATTATTAAGACTCCTTCTTTTCCCACCCTATTTATTTCTCGCGCCTTCTATTTTGTTTGGATTATATAATCTGAATGACATAAACACCCCATAAAAACTTTCAAAATAGGTTAAAACATTTTAGGTTTTAGAATTCAAATAGGGCGCGCGAGAAGGGTGGAAAAAGTAATGACCCGTTATTTATCGCAACACTTTTGATAAGAAGAAATAAATGGTCAAACGCCCCTTTAGAATGAAAAATAAATGTTCCGTTGTTTTAGTTAATCAATATTTTTTATATATATATAGAAAACAGCCAATTTTTTTATTTCACTTTGTTCTGTCCAAAAAATAGAAAAAAGTAAAATAAAAATAATAATATTATTATAGTTAAGAAGAAACAAACTAAGAGAAAAATGACATTTACGTTCAAGAAGGGAAAACAACTCTCAAAATGGACAAATCCTAAATTATGTATAACATGTGTTACCGGCAAATACTCTTATTTCATAAATCATATAGAAGGTAAAAAAAATCGTTTAAAATTGAAGTAAAAACAAGTGATTTAACAAATACTCTTACTTCATTATTAAAAACATAGGACAAATACAACTGAACAATAGTTACCGGCAAAAAAACAAGAACTGAACCATAGTACGTATTCCTTGAATGTCTCAGTATAGTAGATTTGGACCATAATCACGATTCACCAAGAAATATGCCATTCTTTATTGAAGGTTGAATACAGTTGTTTAGGTAGTTAAGAAATGCAAACCAAAACGTAGTTCAGCTTTGTTTATTTCTCCAAAGCCATTTGTTTTCTTACATTTCAGGACAAATAAAAACAGTGACACATGCACTTCACAAACCAACCAAACTCAAAACAAAGCTTGCCTTTATATATTCCTTAATTTGTTCTTCCCTTCCATTTTGAGAGAAAACCAACATGGCATGCATTGGCATGTTTAATACATGTCCTTTTGAGGTATCTTTGGTCCAGTATGAAGGGCTTAGAATGACACAAAGAATGCAAATGTTTTCAGCTGCATGCATGCCAAAAAGCTACATTTTAGCTTCAGGTAATAGTTTTATCCTTGTATTGTAGCTCAGTTAGAAACAGTAATGTTTAGTTTCTTCAATGCTTTAAATATCCAAGTTTTACATTCTTCTTGTTGATCTGATTTTAATACTGCCTGTTAACTTAATACGTTCTGTTTGGCTACCAATGAGTTACACTCTCAAATATAGATCATAGTTAAGAAAATAGATTCACCTGGCTTAAAAAAATACAAATATTTTCTCCTTTTGATGGATAGGTTGATAAATTAAAAGTACTAAGAGTTCAATGGATGCACTGTCAGTGTAAAATAGTTTTACACCGACATCCAATGAGAACTCGTGACATTGCCATGTAAGTCCATTTTGTAACCACAATTTGAAATAACCATCTAATGAATGGATTTTCATTAGACATCGGTTTACACGAACAATGGATGTCCCATTTTTTTTAGTATTAATTCATTATTACCCACAACATGTTTAAAAGATTTAGATTTTTATTTACATTTTTATTGTTAATTGGAGTTGAAGCTTTCTACTTGCATCACAGCCAAGAAATGCAAAACAATCAAGGCCATGGCTTCTCCACCTGTTGCAGCTCCTAAAAGAGAGAAAGATCCAAAAAAGAGAGTAGTAATAACAGGAATGGGTCTTGTGTCAGTCTTTGGGAGTGACATAGATACATTTTACAACAAGCTTCTAGAGGGAGAAAGTGGGATAAGCCTAATAGATAAGTTTGATGCCTCAAGCTTCCCCGTCCGTTTTGGTGGTCAGATACGCGATTTCTCTTCAAAAGGTTACATTGATGCCAAGACTGATCGGTGCCTCGATGATTGCATGAAATATTGTTTAGTTGCAGGAAAGAGGGCACTTGAAGATGCTAATCTTGGATATGAAATCCTTAACAATGTAAGTCAAAAGTATTTTTTTAAAGTTTCCTACCTTGGGATTGATACTACAAACTATAGCTACCGTTGAATACAGCGTAAAGTTACTGATTAAGGGTAATGTTGTAATCTGAACCGTAGTATTTAAATACATGTTGTATATTGTAAATCCTAAATTTAAAATAATTGAGAGGAACTACAATCAAATTGATTTTAGTTTTTCGTATCTTCATTCTTTTGAACCGGAATTGCTGTTCTAACAGATATCCTGTTTTTTTCAACAGATGGACAAAACAAGAATAGGAGCTCTAGTTGGATCAGGAATGGGAGGGGTATCCACATTTAACAATGCTGTTGATGCTCTCACTCAAAAGGGTCATAGGAAAATTTCTCCATTTTTCATCCCCTACACCATTCCCAACAGTAGTTCTGCTTTATTGGCAATACACACCGGCCTAATGGGACCAAATTATTCCATTTCTACTGCATGTGCAACAGCAAATTACTGCTTTTGTGCAGCTTCTCATCACATTAGAAGTGGTGAAGTAGATATTATGGTGGTTGGTGGTACCGAAGCTTCACTTATACCTTCTGGTGTTGGAGCATTCATTGCTTGCAGGGCGTTGTCTCAGAGGAATGAAGAGCCTAAGAAGGCGTCAAGACCATGGGACAAACATCGCGATGGCTTTGTCCTTGGTGAAGGCTCTGGTGTCCTGGTAGAGTCTTAAACTCACCATTATTCATTGATTTTCTTTATGGACAATTGATATTATTCATTTTATTCTCTTTAATGAGTTGCTCACTTTAGAAGAGATTGATCGTTCTTTTAGGTTGTACTATATCTTTTACCAACCTTATGCATAACATGTTTTTGTTTCAATCGACTACTATAACGCGATTCAAAATGTTGTCAACTTGATTTTTACTTTTGAGACAAGATAATGGAGAGCTTGGAGAGTGCAACAAAGAGGGGAGCAAGAATAATTGCTGAATATTTGGGTGGTGCCATAACATGTGATGCTTATCACATGACTGATCCAAGATCTGATGGACTAGGAGTATCATCTTGCATAAACAAGGGTTTAGAAGATGCTGGGGTTTCTCCTGAAGAGGTAAGAAAGAGAGCAGTGACAAGTAACCAATAATATCAAAACTGAAATAATTTCTTGTTAGTGCATGTTTGGATTGGTGGTGAGTTCGGCATAATCATGTTGTGCTGCCACGATTTAAAAAATCACACGGCCACATAAATTTTGTCAAACTCATTGTGATTTCAAACACGTATACACTTAAACAAGTTCAAATTCTCATGTTTATGTAAGAATCCTAATTGGTTAATTTCTAAACTGTAAAGGTGAACTATGTGAATGCTCATGCCACATCCACACTTGCCGGTGACTTGGCTGAGGTTAATGCAATCAAACAAGTTTTTAAGGACACATCAGAATTGAAAATGAACGGGACTAAGGTAAGAAATTTATTTACTTCAAAATATTTTAGAACCCCCAACAACATCTTATTGATCTTGAAGCTTATTATTAAAGTTCTTTTTTTCAGTCAATGATTGGCCATTGTATTGGTGCTGCTGGTGCTCTGGAAGCTATAACAACCATCAAAGCAATAACCACTGGCTGGTTGCATCCAACCATTAACCAAGATGTATTGCCTTGACCACCAAATTAATAACAACTTAATCAAGCATTTAAGTATAAGATATATTTAAATCGAAAGATAAGATTAAATTAAACTTTTTTTACATAAGCTGTAAGTTGTTTTTATAAGCTATTATCTAGACTTTATGCAAATAAGTTTAAAATAATCTCACAACTACTTATGTCGCGTAAATAAATCCAAAAACGCAAATTCAAACAAACCGAAAATATGTTTCATCTATTTCACTCTCATTCAATCTTAATATTTTTTTTTCTACCTTTTTCCACAGAACTTGGAGGAGGATGTTACAATTGACACTGTCCCTAATGTTAAAAAGAAGCATGAAGTGAATGTTGGTATGTAGGTTATCTTGGTTTGAATATTGATAAAAGTTTAGAAAAAAAATTTGTACGTTTATAATCTTTGTTTTTCTTTGTGCAGCTATCTCAAATTCATTTGGGTTTGGTGGACATAATTCAGTAGTGGTCTTCGCCCCATTCACACCCTAATTTGTATGTAATTCAAGCTCAAGTTGATTTTGTATTTGTTACATTACTAGATCTGTTAGTGATTTGGGGACTCTAGTTGTATGGATTATGTAAGCAATTAAAACGTGCTTAAGGGCACTTGTTAAGAAATTTAAAATAGAAATTTTTATTTTGAGATTTATGTATTTAACACATTAAAACATGAAAAAATAACTTTTTGTACTTAATAGTTATGAATTGTTTTCATTTTTGAATCGTAGAAGACCCTTAAGTAATAGTTTTCAAAACAAACACTTGTATGTACGCCATCTACCTCCAATTGATTCACCTACTTCCCGAAGCCTTGGTCCATAATAGAACGCAATCTACCTTCTAAATTTAATAAACAATACAATTTAGAATGGTCCATCATAAAATGCATATCTAAATTTTAGAATACACAAGAAACCTTTGGTCCAACATCTTATTTATAGAGAGTTCATAGTATACCTCAAAGTCTTGGACCATGCTATATATACGTTTATTCCAAGACTGTGTTGAGAAGAAACAAAATAGTCAAACGTTCTTTTAATTTTTTTTTCTAAAAAAAAAGAAGGAAGTCAAACATTTCTTTAAAATGAAAAAGAAATGCTCGACCCCTTGCTTTAAAAATAGCATCAAATCCTTCCTTTTTGAGAGAGAGAGAACCAACATGACATGCATTGGAATGGCTGGTATATGTCCATTAGGAGCATTGGTCACAGACAAAATCTCAGAGAACAATGGGGTATTTAATGTTCAGTATGAAGGACTTTGATTGGCCAAAAGAATGCAAATGTCTTCAGCTGCATTCATTCGAAAAAACTACATCCCCACTTATATTGCAGCCGGGAATGCAAAGCAATCAAGGCCATGGCTTCTCCAACTGTTGCAGCTCCTAAAAGAGAGAAAGATCCAAAAGAGAGAATAGTAATAACTGGGATGGTTCTTGTGTCAGTCTTTGGCAGTGACGTAGATACATTTTACAATAAGCTTTTAGAATGAGAAAGTGGAATAAGTCTAATAGATAGGTTTGATGCCTCAAGCTTCCCTGTCCGTTTTGGTGGTCAGATACGTGATTTCTCTTCAGAAGGTTATATTGATCCCAAGAACGACCAGCGCCTCGATAATTGCTGGAGGTATTCTTTAGTTGCAGGCAAGAAGGCGCTTGAAGATGCTAATCTTGGATATAAAGTCCTTAACAATGTAAGTCAAAAGTATTTTTTGAAATTGCCCAACTGAGGATTAATGCCACAAACAATATACACTTTGTTTTTCTAACAGATGGACAAAGGAAGAATAGGAATTATATTGGGATCAGGAATGGGAGGTTTAACCAATTTTACCGCTAATATTCATACTCATGCTCAAAAGGGACTTAAGAAAGTTTCTCCATTGGCCATTCCATATACCATCACCAACATGGGTGGTGCTTTGTTATAGACACTGGCCTAATGGGACCAAATTATTCCATTTCTAATCACATAAGAAGGGGTGAAGTAGATATTATGGTGGTTGGTGGTACCGAAGCTTCAATTATACCTATGAGTGTTGGAGCATTCATTGCTTGCAGGGCTTTGTCTCAAAGGAATGAAGAGCCTAAAAAGGCTTCAAGACAATGGGACAAACATCGCGATGGTTTTGTCATTGGTGAAGGCTCTGGTGTCCTGGTAGAATCTTAAACTTACTATTTTGTTTCAAAAATTTGGCTCATCTAAAGTAAAGTGAAAAAATTAATAGTTGATATTTTAACTACTCGCGCACCTGTGATTTGTTATATAATATCTAAAGTTAATTTGTTTATCACTTGTTGATTATACTAAATCTGTTACTAGCATTGTGTATTTATAAGTTTTTCTTTCAAGTAAATTGTGTTCACCCATGCAATTCAAACACTGTCAACTTTACTTTGGATCATTGATACAAGATAATGAAGAGCTTAGAGAGTGCAGCAAAGAGAGGAGCAAGAATACTAGCAGAATATTTGGGTGGTGCCCTAACATGTGATGCTCATCATATGACTAATCCAAGGCCTGATGGACTTGGACTGTCCTCTTGCTTAAGCAAGAATTTAGAAGATGCTAGGGTTTCCCCTGAAGAGGTAAGAAAGAGAGCAGTGACAAGTAACTAATTAATATCAAAACAGACAAATATTCATCTTAAACCAGTTTAGATTCTCATGTTCATGTAAACTCGATGAATCCTAATTGTCTGTTTTTCAAACTGGCTTTTAAAGACACGTCGGAATTGAAAATGAATGTGACTATGGTAAGAGTTCTATTTTTTTTCAATATTTTGGAACCCCAACAACATCTATTTGTTGAAGTTGAAACTTAAATCATTATGTTCAATTCTTTTTTTTAGTCAATGATTGGCTATTGTATTGGTGCTGCTGGTGCTATGGAAGCTATAACAACTATCAAAGCAATAACAACTGGTTGGTTGCATCCAACCATTAACCAAGATGTACTATTTTGTCCAAGGAAATCATTTTATCAATAAAATATCTTTTGCCTTTTTGACTCACAAAATCCTAATGAATATTATTATGTCTTTTTTTCCCGTTTTCTACAGAACTTGGAGGATGATGTTACAATTGATACCGTCCCCAATGTTAAGAAGAAACATGAAGTTAATGTTGGTATGCAATTATTTTATCTTGGTGTGAATATTGTTATAAATGTTTGAAAGAAACATATGTTTATGATCTTTATTGTCATTTCTGCAGCTATCTCCAACTCATTGGGGTTCGGTGGACACAATTCAGTAGCAGTCTTTGCCCCATTCATGCCCTAAGTATAATTCCAGCTCAAGCAGATAGTATCCATTTTGTATTTTTTTTCACATTACTAGATCTAGTGAAAATGAAAAACTAGTGCATAGGGATTATGTAAGGAATTAGAAACCTGATTTTAAGTTTTAGTTTCCAAGACATTCCTTTTGCTTAAGTATAATACCAGTATACTCTTTAAGCTTACTGTCTCATTAAGGCGAATTGAGTCCTTCCCTTCAATTCAAAAGGCATTATTATTTTCATCAATTCATCTCTGTTTAACTAATATACTCCGTTCCCCGGAAAAGTTAGTATTTGAGGAAGCATCAACTTCATTTTCAACTTGAGGAGGCAATGTATTACACATGCACAATGCACCTTGTGCAATAGACAGATAGTTCTAAACGGCAAGGTTGTGGTATTAATGATATCAAAGAGGTAATGTTAGTTTATTCATTCACAGACAATGAATGATGGTGTAGTGCAAAAAAATTAGCAAGCCAGCAACCTAAGCTAGCCAAAATCTAAATCTCTCTCCAGACTTTAGCATTGTGTGTTGTGCAATTATATACGATTTTATATTTTGATATTCAAGTAACACAGATGCATTCATTTTCGGCGTCACAATCAACATGCTAGTGGTAAAGTGCACATCTATTCAGAGGAAAAATAAATTATTTCCATTTGCTATGTAGCAGTTCCCTCCTGCTGCTGCAATGACTTTATCATCCAGTTGAAAACCAAGGAATTCCAGTCGCTTGTAAGGTAAATTTACCATTTGATCCATTCTCTTGTAATTTCTTTTTCTAATAACTTTTTTGTGAAAATGCATTTCACCTTCTCAATTTATAACCATAATTTATGAAATTAAGTAACCATAATTTATGAAATTAAGCAATATTATTCTCCAATTCATCACTAGTCATTGAAAATTTTCTTCCTAATATGATTTAAAATAACAAAATGAACTTCTACCTCTAAATGTGAAATATGAAATATGAAATTTTAGACTTAATCTGTGAACAACCGGATGACAAATTTTTTTTTTTAAAAAAAAACCGGATGGCAAATTGACAATATATAGCACTTTGTACTAAGGTGTTCTGACTCCGCAGACTGCTAGTAATAGCACCTACATCTCTCTTTTAGTTTAATCCAACCTTGTTACAAAAATACTTGAATCCATATGAAAATGAAAGAAAACATACCACAACAACAAATGATGATTGTTACATTCTTTTTTTTATCCATCCTTTTTTTCAGAGCTACTGGAGATGCTAAAATAAACTAATATTTCCTTTTTCTGATTTTGAAGCTTGTTGATCGGATAACATTATCATCTGTCAATAGTGTTTGCTCAAGGGCGGTTATGGACTCTGGCTTCGTGAAGTAGGTGAATAGGAGGTAGATGCCGTCCATATAAGTGTTGGTTTCTCCTTCCTTGTTTTTCTTCTGGATGCTATATGCTAGTGGAATAACACCTCTGTTAAAAACCTCTACATACATGCCACCTCCAGCAACAAGAAGCTGCACGAAGGAAAATCATTAGGATTAGTGTTTTATTCCAATGAGAAAATAATGGTATAGAAATTTAACTTTCATAATTCAACAGCAAAACATCAGCACTGTAGCGCATAATGCAGTTTTAGTCAAATCAAACTTGGATATTAATTTAACTTCAACGGTTATTCAATCACAGCTCAAATTCCTTAAGAATGACAATCGTGACTTTTAAAGCTTAAATTATGAATTGTATGAATTGTATAAATATATAAAATCTCAGATTCAGAGACATGATGAACAACAGCTTGAAATATATCATATAAACAAAGTTTGGTGATCAATGCAATAATTTTAAGTGGAGTTGGCAAAAACAAGTTAACCATAAGTCTCGTAGAACAAAATAATAAGTCAGAACTGAGTCATACTATCAACTGATATAAAATATAATAAATAAGAGCTCAGAACACACAACACAATTAACAAAAGTTCATAAGTCATGATTCTTGTTCTTGATAAAATGATAGTTCATCCCTAGAGTTTGCGTAAGTGTTCCATTCTTTTCCTTAGGCTTTGTCTGCGAGTTTGGAAGGAAAGGGACGGGAGGGTGAAAAAAAAAAACGGGAAGGAGTAAGTGGAAAAAATAGCGAACATTGGAAGGGGAGGGATTTGGGGGTTCATTTTTCTTCATAATACAAAACCCTCCTCATTTGGGGAACTCAAAAATTGTATTGGAGGAGGGATTTGGAGGGTTTACATGAATTCTTCAAATTTAATCTATGTTGTTATAATATTCTTAATCATAAGCATTAAATTACCATTCTCTAAAAAAAACTCTTTCAAATTTTTTTGAAAGATTTTTCCATTTTCCCCTATATTTCCCACCCACAAAACCCTCCCTTCCCCTCCCCTCCCCTCCAAACTTCCAAACAAAGCCTATCTGCCTATGTTTTCAGAAGAACAAACCGGAGCAATGACTTATTCAAATAAGGTCGAATAGGGTAATCAAATGACTGTGTAAAGTGACAAGGCAACAAATCAAACAAACATAGTGAATACAAATAAATAATCACTGAATCATGTAGTTAGTATTGGTGATACAGAACTATACTGATTCATGTACAGACAGCCCTTAGCAATTGAATGTTTGTTGATACGAATTTTCAGTTTATGAATTGATTGCAATTCTAACAAATATGGTCATACACAAATAAATAAAACCTACTCATCATCAAGCTTCAAATTAAAACACAGTGCAGTGTATCCACTTGAACCAAAACCACTTAAAACCATCATCACAAACAAATTCATAAAAAGTACAATAGATAAGATTACTACAGGTGTGGATGTGTGAGTGTCGGTGTAGGTAAGAGAAAGAAGTGAAAAAGTTAAGAATTTGACCTCCTCGTACTTCTGGGTGAGTGCAAGACGCTCATCCTCAGACATGTCAGGCCTCAAAACAACCATGGTTTCGTACTGTCTGAGTCCAGGTGGACATTGCGGTTCTTCTTTCTCTTCCACAGCAGTGAACCCGGTTCCGGGAGTAACTGGGTCATCGCCGGAACCAAATCCACCTTCAAAGAAAGCACCAGAGAAGTCTAGGGTGTCTGCTTTAACGGAAAAGTTGTTCCTGTTTTGGTGAAAGTGGGAAATTGATTCAGGAAATGCACGAAATGGAGAAGATGTGTGAGGAGCGCAAAGAGAAGAAGAAGAAGAAAGTGGAATTGAATTGAGTAAAGAGGATGCCATTGATGCTTCTGATGAACTGTTAGCGAAAGAATGGATAAAAAAAAGATAGAGTCAGATAAGGCCAACTCAGTGTAGAATTCACTCGGTTTTTGGGTCAATAATATCAATCAAACTTTGTATAAGAAAAATTAAATTTTTTTGAAACAAGAAAGAAAAATTAATTTTAAATAATTTGATTTTGATTAAAATTAAAGATGATAAAAAGGGTCAAACCCATCCCGTCCCGTGTCCGCTCTGTCAATAACTCGTCTAAAAGGGACAGACCACAAGAGATGTAGGGTTGAAAATCTCACATTGTCCTCTTTTACAGCGGATTGACGTATTGACCCGTCAATTTTTAAAAAAACATTAATTAAAAATTTCACATAAATTGTAAAAATAAATAAATTTAAAGTCAATTTAAGGAAATTTAAATATATAATGACTCCTCTATAAGTATGAAAATAATCATTCAAATATATAAATTGCATCATCTAAAAGTCAATAATAAATCACTAAGACGTTCAAAATAAAAACTTCATAAGTTATCAATTGATTAATTGTTAAAAGTATGAGGCTAAAATCATGAAACAATTTAGTAATCAATTGATTAATTGTTAAAAATATGAGGCAATCATGAAACAAAAGTGATAAATAAATTGAATTTTTTTCCCAATATAGGAGGAGAAAATTGGAAAATTTATTGTGACTTATATAAACAAAAAGAAGTAAAAACAAATTTCTTTTTAACATATTAACCTAATGGGTCAACCCGTCCTGCGCCGTCACCACCCCACTTTTTAGCTGGTTAGGCGGAGCGGACACCCCACTAGTGGCGGGTTCAAATTCTCAACCCACCCCGCTAAAAAACGTGGGTTGGACGGACCAACTAGTCAGGTCCAACCCATTTTGTCATCCATAACTAAAATTGAGTTGAAGTTAAAATGATTTTAATTTAGATATTTTCTGTAAATTTATATTTTTACTATATTGACAAAATTATCAGTAATTTTGTATATAACAATTCTCTAAATTATCGTTCAAACAATATATATTTTTTGACAAGAACAAAATGATATTCATTCATTCAAATTGATTGAGTACATCAGTTACAAACATCGCTAAAAACGTAAATGGTAAATGTGCGAACAAACTCACAGTATCCAAGTTAATAGCATACAACAGCAAAATGCCGACAAATATTTTGATAAAACCTAAGTCATTGAAGTACCCATGCTTCCGAATCTGCAACGTAGACGCTCAAATCATTGGTTGAATTTGTAATTAACTGATGTCGATCTTTCAATGGGAACTAAACGAACACCGCGACAAGACGCGAAATCAAACACCGCAAAAGACGACGAACAAAACAACACCGCACTTAGACGACGAAATCACAAAAAAAAACACAAAAAGAAAAACTTAATATATGTGAAAACCACTTATTTAGATTGAGAAAGAAAGAAAAAAAAAGATGCAGATGGGTGAATAGCTTATATAGATGCTTATAGCATTAGGGCTTATAACATTAGAGCTTACGATGTAAGCTCTTATACTTGATAAGCTATTTATGTTTGGATATGTACACTAAAAAGTACTTACATAAATTGAAGTGTTTGGATGTGACATTACATAAGCAATTATCGAAATTTTAAATATTTTTAGTTTAA
>Ga0228710_1006643_pt1 | contig 17441 bp, 11 predicted proteins | sample MedpolnodulmetaG_FD_177995 | JGI IMG/M metagenome (GOLD analysis project Ga0228710, IMG submission 177995) | Root nodule microbial communities from Medicago polymorpha collected in Santa Monica, California, United States - pink nodules | ecosystem: Host-associated > Plants > Roots > Nodule...
GTGATTTTTCTCACCTTTAGTTGACAAAGCGAAGATTGATGTGATCGGTAAGCTCCCGCCACCAGTGAATGTCAAAGGTGTTTGAAGCTTTCTGGGCCATGCCGGATTCTACCAGCGATTCATCAAAGACTTTTCCAAGATAGCCAAACCATTGAGCAACCTGCTCAATAAAGATAAGTCTTTTCTTTTTGATGATGATTGTTTAAATGCATTTGAAACATTTGAAACACATGGCAACTAAAAACAAATTACTAAAGATAAAAACATACCCTAGAAAATCAAGGAGAATATAGAAACTCTCCTGAAGCTCCAAAGTTGCCTTCCTCTTGAAATGCCACAGTTCTGAACCAGAAATTCTGAATGGGGAATGTAACCGTCCATTTTTCGCTAGAATTATTTTAATTAATTTTAATATATATTTATATGTGCTTGTATGTGATTATTTGCCTCTGTGTGTATTTTGGTTGGGATTAGTGGATTTTGGTGTTAGAAGGGTATTTTAGTCATTTTTTACTTAGGGGTATTTTGGTCATTTTGTGAGCAAGGATAAATTAGTAATTTTACTGTGAGGATTATTTGTAGCATTTTAGTGGCAGTAATTATTTTTACTAAGTTACTAGTGAGTTAGGGTATTTAAATAAGAGACGATAACTATTCGTTATTTTTATTCGTTAAGTGAGTAGAAACTTAGTGAATTAGTTTGTGTGAACTTTGAGCCCATTAAGACAATTGAGGGTTGAGCCCATTTATGAGGAGCCTATATAAACTCTAGTCTTAAGAGAAACAAGGTCATTTTTACACTCATTCACACATTGCAAAACATTTTGAGAAGAGGTAGAAAGAGAAAGTGAGGCAACAAGGGTTAGAAGAAGATCTAGAGAGGAAAAGCTTGGATTGGAGATTTGGAGAAAAAGTGAGGCTAGGATTCTAATTCTTGAAGGTTTAAGGTGAGGGGGATAGTGCTCTTTCGTGAATAAGCCATAATCTATTTTTCTACTTGATTGAATAAGTGCTTATTTGTGAGTTGTGATTATTTTTGTGAATTTTTAATGTCAATTTTGTGTCCCTTCTTTGATGATGAGTTTGGGTATGCTAAATTGATGTTAAACTTGTTGTTAATTTTGCCTGATTAAAGTGTGTTGATAAGTTACTTTGTTGATTTTTGCTTAAATGAGTGAAAATTAAGCTGTGTTTGTTATTTGTTGATGAAATTGTAGAATTATACCTTGAATGATGTTGCGATATGCTAGTGATGGTGAATTATACTATGAGTATTAGAGATTTCATGAGTTTGTTCATGTTTAGTGTGTTGTTGTTGTGGTGTTGTTAAGTTTCGGTGAAAATGGTGAAATAAGTTGAATTGTGGTGTAGATGATTTTTAATGAATGAAATAAGCTGATTATGATGAGTTATAGTATAATGATTTTCTGTTTTTGGTTGTTGTATGGTGATGAGGAATCGTTTGAGAGAAAATTGGGTTTTGAGTAAAAGTAATTTTTAAGTGTTTTTGGAAAATAAGTGATTCTGGGATAATCTGTTTTGGGAATGTAAAAATATGATTTCTCAGTAAAATATGATAGGATTAATTGAGTAGAACATGTAGGCGAAAACGGAATTAAAATCGGGTTAACGGTCGAGATTTTACGGACAAAACGATGAACCGGAAAAGTCGGGACTGCACTGAACTGCAGCAGCAGGCGTATGGTTGTTGGCTGCTCACGCTTGAGCGCAGCACACCTGCGCCTAGGCGCAGCCAGGCAGCCCCTTCATGGCAAAATTTTTGTTGTTCCTTGATTGGGCGCTTCAGGACCAAACCCGAGCTTCCAAAATTGATTCCTTTGATGTTTTCCACTATTTCTATGCTTCCTAAACCTTTGGAAACATTAAATGAATTGGATTGAACTTGGCTTCTTGGATTAAATCAAGCTTTTTGTAGATTGATCAAGAAATGTCCAAGAATGTGCAATTTTCTGAAAACTCTTTTTCTCAAGGTGATAGGGTGGGACTAAGTTTGTTTACTCTAGTTATGATTTGTAAAAATATTTTGAATGGGAATCATGAACTTTAACTTGGTTTTGTTTTGAAAACTTTGGCTATTTGTAAAATGATAAAACGAGACGAACTTTATGAAACTTTTAAATTAATTGGTATTGTCCTATGAAACGTATATGTATATGCTACTGCAGTCATATGTGATTTATGTATATACTAAGTTGAGGCGTTTGAACATGTTTGCTTAGTTTTGGTTGAATTTCTAGAATTGTTTTTCAAGTTGTGAACAATAGACGGACTTTTTCGAATTGTGTCATAACGGTATGATAACTTAAGGAATATCTTGTAATCATGTTCATATGATTGAAGTAGAATAAAATGAGGGTGAGTTGATGTTTGTTGTGTTAAATTCCTTAATGTTGACTTTTTGGTCAAGGTGTTGATTTTCTTTTAAAGTGTTGACTTTTGATGACTATGCTAATGATGTTGAATTGATGACAGTATTTTATGTCGTTGTTTATGTCGATAAATTATAACATGATATATATATATATATATATATATATATATATATATATATATATATATATATATATATATATATATATGTTGTTGGTTGTTGGTTGTTGATGAGTTGAATTTATCCATGCTAAATGTTGGTGCTGAATGGGGTGATTGCACGTATAATATTGAAGACAATTATTGGCGACGAATTCCTACATGCAATTGGCGACGACTTGATGGTGTAAGCATGTATTGAAAAATGTTGATGTTGATTGTTGACGATTTGTTGTGAACATATGCATAGTTGTAGAGTCATATGTTCATGCATTCATGACTGATGGTGACGGATTTTATATCCATATTGGCGACGACGAATAATTTCTATTCAATTATTGGCGACGATTATGCGATTATGATGTTTTTGTTACATTATGAGGTGACGACCTCAGTGTTGACTTGGTACCACATGCATATAGAAGTCGTGTCTAGGCGCATTGCATAACTTGATAGGTGTCATACTTGCTTACGTGCATTGGTGAATCATGTGAATTAGTTGAATGTGTGCATGGTGATTTATGTGCATCGGTGAACTTGGTGAATTGTGTACTAGATAATGTTTTGTTATACTTGTACACTTGGTGATTTTAATCGATGATGTTTACTTTAGTGACAATGATGAAATATGATTTATATGAATGCGCTTTGATGATCTTTTTGGTGATGATGACATTCTTGCTTATACTTTTGAAATGATGAATTATATTTGTTGAGTTAATTATGCTAAATGAAGAATAAGGTGAATAATTCTTATGTCAATAGATGTTATAAATGATGAGTTTTGATAATGATTTAAAGTATGAATATGCTTGATGTGTTATGATAGAAGTATGATAACATGATTGGTGTTGAACTGGGGATATATACATGTGATGTTAGTATCCTAGGAATGTTGAGTATGTATATGTGTTATGCATGAAATCGTTGAATTCTTATGTCTTATTTATGAAGATGTGAACTAACCCCTAGTGGTTGTTCAGTTGACCGCCTCACTATATTTAAATATGGTGTAGACGACGTGCATGATTAGCTTATCATTGCTTGGTGAGTTGTTGGAGGCTAGCTTTGGAGCTACCTCGTCTACTGCTTTTGGAGTCTTAGTATAGGGCTATGATTTAGGACGTTGGTCTTTCTTTTTCTTTTGGTGTTGACTATTTTATATGATGTTGAGATTTTTACTCATATGTTGAGACTGGATATTTATTTTGGTGATGTATTTATGATGCATATGACATGGCTACTTGGAGATGTTTGTTATTTATCCACTGCGACATTTTTGAGAAAATTTTCATGCATGTTCTTTTGAGAATTATTGAAGACGTTACGTCTATTTCTTGAATATTTATAATATTCCCATGTTTTATCGCTTTAATAGAAGTAGGGCGTTACAAGGAAGGCTAGTATTTATAGTGAGAGTTTCTGCCTGAGTTTGGGCTAAAAGTGCAGGCTTTACCCAAAATAAAAGCAGGAAAATACGTTTGTGCCCCGCATTTCCAGATGCACGGGGCACATGCTCAACATGCCCAACGCATGAGAGAGAGGCAAAACCATGCTCTAGGCGCATGGATAATGCCCTAAGCGCATGGCATGCCCTTCCATGTGATGGGCACATAGTTCATGTGCTAGGCACATGGTGCTGTTTCCTGGGCCCAAATTCTTTGGTTTTCCGTCGTTTTAGGTATTCGTCTTCAAATAACTTGCGTCGGAACTTGGGAACATAATTTCTCCATGTTATAAGTCTCCTAAGGCCTCTTAAATCTTCATTCTTATTTTCTTGAATATTCAGAATTCTTTAGATGTTCTTGATTTGCATGATTTCTTCGTGAATTACTTCAAAATCCCCTAAAATTGCTATGTTTCGAGAAAACTATAATTACAGACTCAAATATAGAGAACATTACAAAAGTCCTGAAATCATAGGCAACTGCTCTAATACTCCTCCTTTTTGCTGCTAAACTCTACTGAAAATTACTGAAAAACATGCTAAGAATAACGTAAGATAACCTGTCATCACAACCCCAAACTTAAACTGTTGCTTGTCCTAAAGTAACGAAAGAAAAACATAATTTATTCTTTGCATTTTTTTTAGGAAAAACATACCTTTGCGGGCGCTGTGCTTAGGAATCATTCATCACATTTATGTCAGAGCAACAACTAACTTACCACAATACATTCCAGCAGGTCTGGTGCTGTGAAAGGAACCTATATTCGCAGCCATACTCTTTTCTATGATACACATGTATCTCCTAAAGCCAGTAGGGCTGGTCACAACATTTTCCCACTTCAGTCGTCACATGAATGTACCTTGCTATAAATTTGAAACAATTCTAAACAGAAAGTCAAGTTAAAGTTATTCACACACTTAGAAGACTTTGAGGGTTATAACTTGGCTTAGGTTAAGGGTGGGTATATTTTGGGAAAGTAGGCTAACAAAAGAACTTAGAGTTAGTTCACTAACCTAGGGATTCCTAATAAACATTAATGCACCGGCATCCTTCCTTCCTTGATTCAAACAAGATGGGTAAAACAGTATAACTATTTGTCTTTTTATTTTCGACAAAAACATACATTTTTTTGAATAAACCATTTTTTTTGCTCTTTATTTTTTTTCTTTTTCTATTTTTTTTTTGTGTGTAGATCTATGGTCATCTACATTTTTTTTCATTTTTTTATTTTTCTCACAAATGTGTTCTACTGTTACCCCACCCAAAACATAAAATGTTGCTAATTCCAAAGAGCAACCCCAAACTTAGTTTTAAAGCATGTGCGGTCATAATAATACCTATCTAACTCTAAGTGAAATCAAACATGGTGCATTTTAAGTTTAGGAGTGTGACATGATTCGTCACTAATAAAGAAAGAAAAATAAAAAATTTGTGCAAAGACATTGAGCAAGAAAGAAAAACAAAAAATTTGTGCAAAGGTCAACTCGCCACGGCGAGTCAAAGGCGAGGAGCAACAGTTTAACACGCCTCAAGCATGCCACAACGAGCATATGGCGAGTTAACTCGCCACGACGAGTTAAAGGAGAGACAAAGGCGAGGAGCAACAGAGAGTTCAGACCTCAAGGCATCATGAATTCGCCATGGCGAGCAATAGCTTCGCCTGGCGAGCTAATGTGGTCTAATCCACTCAAAGCTGACGTGGCAGAAACCCACTGGCAAAGCAATGTCAACTTCGTTTTCCAAAAATTCACAAGTTCATCTCATTTTGATCATGCTTTTAAACCAATACTTTTCCTTAAGTTTAAGCCATGTTAAACCACTCATTTAAGCTCATTTATACCCTATTCAAGTAGTTATAGGGGTTGGGGACTTTTAGAGATGCAAACAGGGCCTTAAAACGCGAAAATTGAAGTTCCGGGACAATACAACATGTGCACGGTCGTGCACTTTAAAGCACACGGTCTAGAAGAAAACGCACGGTCCGTGCACATCTTGCACTAGTTCAGCAAAACACATTTGCACGTTTTCGCGCGTAAAAATCTGCTTATAACTTTGATTTCACCGTTTCGTCCGTAATTCTTAGACCTATAATTCTCTCCCCAAAAATATATCTTTTCACCAAAACAACTTAACTTAAACCAACCAAGGTGACTTATTTTCAAAAGTACTTAAAAATGGCTTTTAGCTTAAAAACCCGATTTCTCCCAAACGATTCCTCACCAAAACTTATTAATCAAAAACAGAAGTTAACTGTAACAGCCCGATTTTCACTAGATTTATTATATTATTTATTTATGTGTGTTTATATGTTCTTATATGTGATTAATTGCCTCTGTGTGTATTTTGGGTTAGGATTAGTGGATTTCGGTGTTAGAAGGGTATTATGGTCATTTTAGACTCAGGGGTATTTTGGTCATTTTGTGAGCAAGGGTAAATTAGTAATTTCATGGTGAGGGTTATTGTTAGTGTTTCAAGTGAGAACCATTATTTTTACTAAGTTACTATTCGGTAGTGATAATTAATTTTAGAGCGGTAACTATTCGATAACTTTTAACCGTTAGTGGATAGAAACTTTGGGAGTTAGTTTATAAGTGTTGTGAGCCCATTAAGACATTAAGTGGGTTAGGCCCGATTGTGTAGAGACTATATAAGTATTGGTCATTAAAGAAAATAGGGATAGATAATCATTTTACAAGTTGAGAAGAGGAAGAAAGAGAAAGGGGGCAAGAGGAAGAAAGAAGGGTTAGAGAGAAAAATTGAAGAACCCATAGGAGCTCAATTGAAGCTTGTGCTAGGTTTGTTGCTCATTGAGGTAAGGGGGTTAGTTTTCAATTATAATCAATTAGTTGTAGCTTCTTCTCTAGTTATATGCTTAAATGCTTAATTGAATAAGTGATTATCATGAACCTACTTGTTGAAATTCGTACTCTAATGTTATTGAGATGTTTGGGTATGTTAATTTGTTGATAATTGAATGGTTGACGATAAATTTGCATGTTCATGATATGTGTATTTGGATAATTGATGAATTGTGTTCAATTGAGGGATTATGACATGATGTTGTTGAATTATGATTGAATACATGATTATAAGTTGTTGTTGTTGATTGTTGTTGATAATCCCATATCTTGACTTGGGTATGAGTTATGGCTGAAGTTGTTGTAGATTAATTGAGTTGTTGTTGAGGGTTTTGTAAAAATGGGTTGAATTGGTGAATGGTGTTGAAATAACATTTGATTTCATGTTTGATATGTTTTTGAAAGCCCTTTTGAGTTCATATACCTGTAAACAAGCTTTGGAAACATATTTGGGTGTTGGAAGATCAAAATTGGGGATTTTGGGTGAAAAATGGGAAGAACCCGAAAGTTGCTGTGCAGAACTGTGACTGTACGCTTAAGCGTGCTCCAAGCGTACAGCCACTGGTAGCTACTGGACCCTGCACGCTTAAGCGTACAAGCCCAGTTTCAGCACCTTTTGATTTTTGTTCCAGGCTTCTGGGAACCAATCCGAGCTTTGTAAAACACTTCTTTCAACTTGTTTAATCACTGTTTAGGATCTTAAACCTATTGGAACATCTCCTAGGTGGGATTGGACTTGATCTTGTGATTTTGAACTTAACTTTGAAAATTGTCCAAGAACGACGATTTTTCCAAAACTTGTTTTCTCAAGGGAATGGAGTAGGATTAAGGTTGTACACTGATTATATGAATTCTAAAAATGGTTGTGACTGGTTCCTTTGAGTTTTAACTTGTTTTGCTTTGAAAATGGAATTCTTTTGGAAAAGTGATAAAGAGAGACGAAGATTCGGAGTACCGGCCCTAGTGATATCCGACAACGGGACTCAGTTCACAGACCAAAGGTTCCAGAATTACCTAAGGAACATTGAAATCAAACAACTCCATTGAACACCCTCAAGCTAACGGCCTTGCCGAAGCAGCAAACAGGGTCATTCTACGAGGAATACGAAGAAGGCTGGACGCAGCCAAAACTAAATGGGCGGAAGAGTTGCACACGGTCCTCTAGGCCTACAAAACTACTCCCCACTCCACTACTCGCAAGTCACCTTTTCGATTCACGTACGGGACAGAGGCGATCATACCCATTGAGTTAACTGAACTCACTTGGCGAACCGACGCCGACACTAACTTCCCGGCCAACGCGGCAAATCTACGTGAAATGCTTGAATTTGTCGACGAAGTCAGGAATGAAGCTGCCTTGCGAGAAATAGCGCTAAAATAAAAAATAGCCGCTTGCCACAGCAAAAAGGTCATAAAGAGAGAATTCGAAGTAGGTGATCTCGTCCTCCGACGAAACCAGAAGGACTTTGAGGAAGGGAAACTCGCAGCCAACTGGGAGGGACCCTACAGAGTTCGAATGAAAACCGGTGCAGGGGCCTACGAACTCGAAGATCTCCACAAAGGTACAATTCCAAGAACTTGGAATGCCGAAAAGCTCAAAAAGTATTACACTTAGATGGCAAACAACGCCAAACTACTCTAATGTACATACTCAGTTCAAACGCAACGAACTTCAAGCTCTCCAACGAGCAATTAAACGGAAGAGGAAAGTCGTGCCACTCCAAATCCAAAAAATTAAAGGATAAGGGAAATCTACGCGACAGATCCTCTTACTCCTCAGTATGTACGCTAACAGTTGCGATATCACTGCTCGACATGTTAGGTAGAACCCCAGCTCGCGATGGGTGATTCACGCCTCAGTGCGTTGAACTTAGATTGATTTCTTCGTTCATCCACTATTCTCCGCCCGAAACACAACTTTGGACACACATTCAGATAAACAATCTCTTGGATGTGAAATGCTTCTAACAAATACTCCGCGTAACAATTAGAACTCTCATGCCCGGATTTTCCCTTGCAAGACAATGCAAAAGGTAAAACGTTCCAACAGAGCAACAAATACCTGGAGAAAGAAAGGCAAAACATTGATTCAAAACAACGAGTTAAAGTAACAAGGTCGCAGGCGGACATGCAAAACTCTCCAGTCATTGACTCATTTCATCGAAACAATGACTGCTGGGGGGTAGGCCATTCCACCTCAGCGAACTTACTTCACTTCAAAGGAAACCTCATTATCCAAAAAGGGAGCACCAAGAAACAGTCAAAATACTAAGAGCATACGAATTGCTACACTTTGTAGAAACATACAAGTCAAACAGTTCGCTCTCAACAAACACTCTGAGTAGTGTAAAAAGCCTCACTCAACGAGCACTCAATTCGAAACATTATACTTGAAAATAAAACAAACATTTTCACGCAAAGTATAATCAAAGAATGAACGGAGTAGATAGCAAAAACAGATGCGAGCCACGAGGGGCTGCACAATGTCAGCGGCACGAAGGCCGGTTACAAAACATAAATTATCAAAAAATTTCAAACATGCCCATCATCATCTTGGGCAATAATCTCCCCATTCCTGACATACTTCAAGAAATGGATTCTGTCCGTACGGAACTCCACACCAGGATTCACCACTTTAAGTTGATCCACTGCGTTGTGAAAACCATGGCGGACAGCACCCACCAGGTTCCTTTCCAGTTCCTCAATCCTGTAGACCAGCGCAAGGCGAGCCCGCTCAGCTTTGTCTTCGGTTTTATCCTCGCCAGGAAAAGAAGCGTCATAAAGAGCATCTTCGAGAGCCTTCTTCTCCGCAGCAAACTGAGCACGAGCCTCTCTCAACTCGTCACTATAACGAGACGCCAAGTCCGACTTCTTCTTCAAGATAGCAATCATGTTGTCCTTCTCAGAATTTTCCGCCTTCGTAACCACCACCTTAGCTTCCATCTCAGCCATCTCACCCCTCTCACGGGTAAGGGCGTTAGAGCGCACCACATCCTCCATGGAAGAGTTGCTCATGTATACCGCAACTTCCAAAGCTCTCATCGTGCTGACTACTCCATCGGTTACTGCTCGGGACCGGCCAGCAACTCCTTAATCATGGATCGCCTTCAGCTCTGAATCGCTCAGATAAAGCGACACTTGGGGGCCAAAGCGGTCGGACTCGGACCACACCCTGGGAAGTTGTAACAGGCCTTCACCAGCTAAAGAAACACCCTTAGAAGGGACCAACGCTTGAGTTTGGACCTGCTTACCCTTGTTAAGAGGAACAATCCTTTTTCTTTTCTGAGGAGCCTCTTCTTCCTCCGTCGGGTCTTCAGACACATGAACGGGAAACCATGCATCCGCTGTTCAATCCCGCTGCTCACTTCGTTTCCTGCTGCTACTCTGTCCAGTAACCTTCTGGTTGGCCTTGTTCACCATGGAACGAATGTGGGACATCTTCCCTGCAGATAGAAGAGCAAGAAAATCGTTAGTAAAAAGCATAAGTCAGACAGAAGACAAAAAGCAACAAACCGGACCTACCTAAGAGACTCATAGGATCTTCGTAAAGCACTAACGAGCGGTTATCAATCAAGCGAGGCTTAGTAACCTGGTTTCCCCGTGAATCCAATACAGGGTTACCATCTTCATCAACCACCTCTGATCGAGAAAGCGAACCTACGAACTCAAGAATCCGGGCAAAACTTGTTTTGTTCTGATCAGTCAAAACAGCATAACTGAATCTATACATAGCAGGCTCATGCTTGAAGTGGTCTGGACTCAACCAAAAGTGAAAGTGCGGGACGCGCGCTAATACAACCCCAACATCCTCATGGGGGCGTTCTACCACCTTCAGAACGTTATTCAATGCAACCTCAGTCCGGGGTCTCACCAAAAAGAATCTATTCTGGAACTTCGTGGTCTCACTATTAAAGACCTCGAACAACGCCTTACGCTGACGAAAGGATACCCAGTTGTGACCGCCATCTTTATCCAATCCCTAGTGAATGGTAAAGATGACGAAGAACAGTTCCTTAGTAGCCGGAAGGCGTAGGAAGCGACAGAGCTGCTCGAAGGCTATCAAGTATTCAAAAGAGTCTGGACTCAGCCGAGAAGGGCATAGCTCTAGCCATTCGAAAACGCTCACTTGGAAAGAAGAAAAAGGGAGCCTAAAGCCCACCTCCTGGAAGACAGCCTCGTACATAGGAATGCGATTTGACGAAAAGCACGAACAAACCCTATCCGAAGAGGTGGGGAGGAGGACCTCCCAGTCTTCTTTCTTTCCAATTAAGCAACGCAGGATTCTCGCCACACCATCAGCCGAGAAAAGTGAAACCGGTTCTAGGGTTTCTCTCCCTATTCAAAAGTGCTCAGACACAACTCCACTTCCCTTACCTGAGTTACTCGCCATGATCAAACCTGAAAAGGAAAAAGCAAAGAGAGGATCAACCCAAAAGATCACACTCATCTCTCCTTCAAAACCAACAGGTCTGATCGACTCGAAAAAAAGAGGTTTTCAAAAGATTTTGATAACATGGCAGTAATTCAAACGGTTAAGTGGGCAACGATGAACGACCACGCATGGCAACAACTAGGCGTAACCCTAAAAAACTAAAGCCTGACACCAATGTTTTTCTAACAAAAATACGGAAAACAGACAGTAAATCCTGGAATTCCTTGCACACGGCGGAAGCCACCGTAACAAACGACAGAAACCACCGAGTCGGAGTAACTTCTACCCTAAAAAGCATGCATTTCTACGGTTTCATAAACAAGAAATTAAAGAAGCCAAGTATGAAATAAGGGAAAGATGAATCATCAAAGAATTACCTGTTACGATGGATGAACTGGACTGGAAGTGAGAAGTTGAAGACTCGGAAATGCTTCGCCTTTGAGGGAACTCTTGAAAAACTCTCTTAAGTTTCTGAGAAACGAAATACTGTAAAGGTTTCAAACAAACGTTTGAACTATTTATACTCATTTCGTAAATCCTCCCAAAGGTCGCGAGGCCCCAATCCGGTACAGCTCTTCACATGCAACTCTCCACTCAAATAGCGTGCCTTCGGTCCTGATTAAATCAAGTCATCCATCCAAGGGCTCTGATCACTCGTAGCGGTTCTCTAAACTTCAAGATCAAATCAACGGCACTGATGACACCTTGGAAACACAAACCAAGAACACTCTACAGGTTATAGGTACTCAAGTACTGCAATAGCCTTTACACGTGTCACTCGGAAACCAAAGGTCATGTCTCGTCAATCTTTCCCTTGAGACATGGGCATTAATTGCGAAATGACAATCAACTAAACTTCCAAACGAGGGAATCTTTCCTTCCGACCTAAGTCAACCGAGCACTCACATGCTGGACGTAGCCCACTGCATTGGCGAACTCGCTTGGTCAGGGAACAAGAGGGGTTCAGAGAACAGCGAGCGCGTCCACACACTTTCTCGCACAATCCTCACAACCCTCTTAACCACCAATGCAAACGGTTCCCATATTCAGAGACGTCTTCACATCCGTCAAACGAGATCGGCTTACTCCCGAGCAGAGAGCACATAAAAGCGAACTCCCTTTTCATGGCCAACTACGGACAACCAAAAATGCCCGCACTTAAGTCATCACTCCTCGACAGGAGCAACGACTTGGGGGGCTACTGTTCTGGACCGGCCAAAAGGACCTTTGGCCCATTTACTTAGGCCCAATACAATCCAAAGCCCAAACGCCATGTTTGGCACCATTACTTGCGACACACCCTTTTCCCACAAGGGAGTGCACGGAGCGAGCGAGACCGGTTCAAACGAACCACAACGTCTCTCTGCACGTTCCCGCTATAAACTCTTTGGCAGTTACACTTCCCACGATTTCGTAACCGCTGGAGCCAGGTGTGCCATTACAACGGCTCTGCAGCCCTCCACCTCTATAAATAGGGGACTTGTAGCAGTCCCCAAGGTAGAATCTAACTCTTCCTCTAAACCCTCACTCTCTGATCTCTACTGACTTGAGTGTCGGAGTGCCTGCAGGTACACACCCCCCATCCGCTCCAAGAAGGCATTCTAACGCATTCTACCACCATTCAAACCACCGCATTCAAAGCACCAACAATCACCTTCTGATCAGGAACGATCAGTTTGCATTATTATTTATTTGAAATTTTAGCTCCACATGTACCTAAAGTCTGGATCCTCCCCTGATTCCCAACAGAAAACTACGAAACAAAAATGTAGAATGAGTGAAAAGTGAAGATTGAATGAATGTTGAAGGATGCAAGACTATGTATAGTCGTAAAATGTATTAAACACACCAAAAACCGTTCAAACATTGCGTGTAATGCCACATGCCATATTCTTGAATGGTTCGGATTATAAAATGTGAAATGGATTCAGATTTTATAATTTGAACCATCCCACAATGTGTTAATAATAAGGTTTTGGTATGGTGCAGAACATATGAAATGAAATGACCTAGATACAAACATTGCATGTAAAACAATAGATTTTTATAATTGTTACTTTATAGTACATAAACACAATTAAAGAAGCCTAACATACTAACCCACTTAGGTTGGCCTGGTAGTATTGATTTGGGATCTGAGAGTGAGCTCCTCCTCAAGGTCTCAGTTACGATTCTCCCCAGTGTCAATTTGGGTGGACTAATTTAGCTTCTCCAAAATAAAATAAAAACTAACATACCATTGTTGAAATTATAAGATGAGTGATGATGAAAGGGAAGGTGTTCCAAGTGGTTGTTTCGAAGTTGATCTTGTTGTCTGCCAGTTGACATATTTCTATTGACATGACATCATCAAGTTTAAAACAACATCTTAGTGTTTAGATCTACCGGATAAGTGGTCATGGTTATTTGTGGTGTTTTACATCAAGTGAACCAACCACACTAATTTAAACAAGTTTTTGTGCATCGTCGACCATAAAAATTGTCGATGTAATGTGGACCACATGAAAAATCATGTACTTAACAATTTTGAATTATACAATTTAAAATGTTCATTGCCCTACAAAGTACTAGTTTTAACACAGTCTTAGACCAGTTTGGATTATATAATCCAAACTATTCTAGAGATTTTCTGGTTTATATAATTCGAACCAGCTCTGAATGTGACGGTGACTTAGTCAGCAAAGTTGGCTGGTTCAACACATGTCTTAATGCAGTTTTTGATTGGTTAGCAAGATTTGACCATGAAAGTTAAGTCTCCCTTGACTTCGTTACACTCTATGGTTGAATTCACCCCTATAAATATACCTTCTCATTCTTCACAAATTTTCATTCCATCTCATATTCTCTTATTCTCTTTTATAATTTCTGTTGATAACCTATACAAATGTTGGTTATTACCTTCGTTTTTGCCTCTAAATCAAGTATCTTTTAAGTGATTGCATGGCCTTTTTCTCATCCTCTGTGTCAATTTAGTTGTTTTGTTTTGTCGGTTCCCTTTGCTAAGTTTAAGCATGATATTTGAATATTTCACTTGTTTTGAGTATGTTTAATGATGTGGGACTTAAGGCAATTAAAAGGCTAGTCATGAGTAGCATCAAAGCGGATGAATACATGATGTTTTAGAGTCCATTGAAGGATGTGTGCTGAAATTTCATGAAAGCTTAACCTGGCTTATGTGCAGTAGTTTGATCATTTATCGAGTTGTATATGTTTAAATGAAGTTCAACGAAATACAAATAAAAGCTAACATTCATATGTACAACTTTCCTAAAGACACCTAAACTCAATTCAGAACAGAAAGGGGTGGAAATGGCACATAAGTGGGCGCTAGGCGCCAGAGAAAACCATCATCAAATGCTAGCTCCCTGTAACTAGGCGCTAGGCGTTATAGTAGAAGTGCAACACCTCATGTCGGGTCCGTTATACTATAAATATGTTTTTTAGCATGTTGGAGTGATCTTTGAATCAATTTGGAGTTTAGAAACATGTGCCATAAAAGAGAAAACACAGAGGAGATTGTTCCCAACACCATTGAAGGAGATTTCTCAATAATCGTTCATAGGTTCTTCTTGTAATTCATTCTTAATGTCTTTCTCTCGTTTATTTGTTATGAGTAACTAAACCCTCCGTTGTCGGGGATGAGTAGAATTAGATGAATACTTTTGTTATTTGATTTGATCTTGGATTATCGGTGAAACTTATTGAAATATTTTTAGGACGATCGAAAGAACATGAAAACATGATGTTGAAGGTCACAAGATAAATAAGAGTATTGAAACGAGAGAACTTGAGGTATGAATAACGTTGCACATGGTTGTTGATGCCTTTGACAACAACGTTTATATGGTTTCTTGGCAGCATCGTTGACGAGACTCTCGGGTCCATGAAAGTGACGTAAAACGACGTGGTTGTTACTATGGTAGAATCTGATTTGGGGTGTGGCCAGGTTAGTTTTACGGGGCCCACAGTGGGCGCCAAATATACTTGCGGTGAGTATAATATCGATAACTAGGGTTTAGTATCTGTCTAGATCATGTCTTGGGAATGATCTCAACGGAGCATGTATAGCCCTTCTTGAGCTTGTATTTTCGTGACTTAGACCCTAAGTCACGTTTTCTATGCAGAACGCACGCTCTAGATGCTTCAAGAAACCCATGATGGCATTTTTTGGGTTGGTGTTTTGCATACGGCACCTTGTAATTGTTTCCCTTTGTTCCTGCTTGGTGTGTCTTACACCAGCTCGACTTAATAAAGTTGGTTGTTAAAAAGAAAAAAAAGAAAAAAAACCATAATGGCGGTGGCAAGATTTTAGGAATGGGGGTGCGTCCCTAGGCCATTAAACCTTGTGAAAGAATACTGGGCTCTTAATAGAATATTGATGATCCATCATCTATTTAATAAAAAAAATGATATTTATATAATATATTTTTTGTGACAACTCTCTATACTTACGTTATGTTTATATTTGCTCTCTCTCTACTGTTTTTGTTCAAGAAAAAATAAATATTGTTCATTTCTTAATAATAAGCAAGAGAAAATGAAGTTTTGGCTATGACAATGAAAAAGGGAACATGGAACCACGTCAACCAAGTCAAACACTAACAAAGTCGCAGTCACGCTTGTTCTTTCTTTCTTTCTTTCATGTGTGACTTTGTCTTTGATTGTATTTGGTTGGTTCATTCAGTAAACCTGCACATCTCCATGTGGCATATGATTCGATTCGTAACCATATCAAAATATGATGTGTTTGTGTCTGCCAGCAATATCATGGTCCCCTTGCTTGCATAGAGCCAGCTACAACTAAGCCGGCACCACATCACACTCGTGTGTGTGCTGTTTATAATTTTGATGATCAGTTCTGAGATTCCATATTACAAAGGCCACGTTATGTTAAGATCACACGCTTTGGTATTCTGACACAACACTAACTTAAGACTTGGTACCACGTACGGAGAGAGGATCCCATTTGCTTCATTTTCTCCAACCACTACCAACTCTCTTTTCTTTTCTTTCATTTTTTAAATGGCTTAACTGTACTTTTTTTTTTGTTGAATTTTATGTGTAATTTTCATCATCCTATTTTTTCAAGGAGAATGCTAACCATTGTCCTTGGGGCATTGGATAATGAGATAAAAATTGAAATATAGTATTGGAAAATTGTGAAAAGTTAAAATGTTGTTGAAACCAACGCAAACATGCTACTTTTGGTTTCTTTAACTATTGTCCTATGGCAATGGTTAGCAAGACCCTTTTTTCAATTGTGGACTTTGTATTTTTTTTTTCTTTTCTAACAATTTTAGTCTTTTACCTTAGTTAGCCGATGCATTTAGTCGAATAAGACTTGATTGTTGTTGTTTATGAAGTCATTTTTCTTAATTCTAATATGGTAGCCAAAATCTTTTTTTTTTTCCAATTCATTTTCTGATATGGCACATCATAAAAAATATTGTAAATGTTGGAGTGTAAAATTGTTTCAAAATAATAGAAGGTTCAAAATTGCGCAATTGAAAAAATTAAGGGAATAAATAAAAGGACACTGAGCTTTTTAACATCAATGAACAAATTGCTTCAAAGGCTACTACTAGACCAAAGTCGCCGTGTAATTAACTCAAATATACAAGTAAATATTTTTTTTAGATAGACGAAATGGTAATAATTATTGAAAGCTCATACACTATAGTGAAGGAGGCAGAGTTCGAACCCAATCATAGTATTTAGTCTGATAATTTTGGCATTTTTACCGATTAATCTAAGTGTTGTGGGTTATTATGTGTATTTGTATATTACATGACAAAATATTATTCTCTCCTTCGTTTGCAGAAATATTGTGGACTCCCTCAGAAAAATCAGTTCATTTAAAATCAAATTTTGATATATCAAATGGATTTGAACTTTCATATAGTACTATATTGGTTGATTCAAATCAGTTCCTTATTATATCCGATCAATTCCGTAGAAAACTACATATACTTAGGCTTCGTTTGGCCCAGCTTTTTTCAAGCATAGAAGCTACTTTACGCTTAAAGTAAAAAATAAGTGCTTTAGAATTAAAGTTAAAGTTGTTTGGTAAATTAATTTGGTTGTTGCTAGAAGCTAACTTTAAAAGTGAAAAATATTTGGTAAATAAATGTTTTAAAAACTTGGTCTTATAAT
>Ga0228710_1006644_pt1 | contig 17440 bp, 7 predicted proteins | sample MedpolnodulmetaG_FD_177995 | JGI IMG/M metagenome (GOLD analysis project Ga0228710, IMG submission 177995) | Root nodule microbial communities from Medicago polymorpha collected in Santa Monica, California, United States - pink nodules | ecosystem: Host-associated > Plants > Roots > Nodule...
ATCTTACTAAAGTAACACACGTAACTAAGATTTTTATTTTTATTTTTTTAAGGAAGATTTTTTTTTTGTTACGTAACAAAATGAAACTGAATAAAAAAAACAAACTTAATTTGTCTTTTTTGGTAACAAACTGTACACTAATATCTATATATATGGTAAGTTTATTTACACCTCTAATGTTAATTTTGTCTTATATGAATATTGATATTTTCTTTAAGGACGAATATTGATATATTATATATATAATTATAATTAATATATTATAATATTATTTTTTACATCTTGATTAATTTTATCAAAAAAAATCGTGATAATTGTGGTTCGATTATTTATTTTTTTGTTAAATTAAAAATACTTAAAATTTCGATAATATCTTATGTAATGTTACATCCAAACACTTCAATTTATGTAAGTACTTTTTAGTGTACATATCCAAACATAAATAGCTTATCAAGTATAAGAGCTTATGATGTAAACTCTAATGTTATAAGCCGTAATGATATAAGCATCTATATAAGCTGTTTATCCAAACGGGGCCTAAGTTATTCAGAAAAACTAGACAAAATATGAAGGTGGTGAGGGCAGCTAACCCTCAAATTTCTTCTTCTTCTATCCGTCGGTCGCTGATTCTTACTTTTGAGTATACTATTTGAGTTTGTGTTTATCTTGGGTCATAAAAAAATATCATGTATTAAACTACTTGAATAAAAGAAACATGACAGAAAAACCCAAGAAATATATATCATTTAATATATCACACTCTTCAAATAGCTACTATATTTGAATAAAAAATATACATGTGTTAAGTCATTTTTTTATTAAATTGTGTTATAGTATTGTTTTTTAAAATACTTGTACAATTATCTATATAATAAAATATGATTAGATATCTATATAAAATTATTGGTGAAGTTAAGTTGCCTTTGAAGGGGAAAAAAAGTTATCTTTGAAGATTTATGAGTAATTTATCTCGCAACAAGTAAAACTTAGGTTGTCACTATTATTTTGAAACTCATTTTATTTTTTAAAATATGAGAGACTTTGTTTTTCTTATACATTTCATCACGTTTATGATCATTGGATTTCATGTGTTAAATGATCGATGATCTGAATCTTTAGGCGTTCATATCATATAAGATTTTATATCGGTCTAACTTGACTTTATAAAACTAACTATTAAGATTATTGATTTCACACTTTATAAACTTTAATCATGCCTTACGTCTAATCTGTGAGGATTTGATTTTTCAATAGAACCTAGAAACAAATTTTTACTTCACTTGTAAACTTTTTTTATTATCTAAATGTTATACACAATACTAATATGTTGCCTTCTTATATTTGCTAATCGAGGTTTTGATGAGCAGTTGAAAGATTGACTCAAAACTCAAAACAACGTACGGCACATTGAGACATTAATTCAACCCGAAAATATGTACTAGTAAGAAAGTCATGTTTTGTCAAAAAGAAAATTAAGAAAGTCATGCTCTATCATTAGTGTTCGGTTTCTGATGATCAGGTTATCTATAAGTCGTGGTCTATATGTGCTCTGCTTGTGATCAGGCTATCTATAAATTGTGATTTTGGAGAGAAATGATTGGAGAAGGTTTATTTCATAGGAGTTTCTACCGTATATCCTTAAATTAAGGTGTACCGGTACACCAATTTCATAAATCAATAAATTAAAGATTATTTTGGATGTACCGTAGAAATTGTCTTATTTCATCTCTACCTCATGTATTAAAAAAGTTAGAAACATAACTTTAGAGATACTATTTTGGTGGATGGATGAATGAAATATATTATATTTAATTTAGAGGAATACATTTCAATTTCCTAAATCTAAATGATTAATTGTCTTACTTTTACGATTGTCATTTGGATTTAATTCATGTGTCGTGTCAGTATAAATAAGTTTTACACCGTTAATCAATCATAATCGTCAGATAATTAAAAATATTCGTCGAATGTCATAAATTATTGACGGTAATGTGAACAATGAAAAAAATTTACACTTATCATTCATTCAAAATATAACACTATGCAATAAAAATAATTTTAGTTACATTTTTCATCCATTAAAAAGCACTCTCTTTTCCCTTATAAATAAAATTAGGAAGCTCTTCATTTAATAAACCTATACAAGATACAGAGCAAACATTTCAGAATTCAAAGGCAAAGGTAGCTCATTTAATCATCGATGTCGAGAAAAAGGTACTACATGTTCCTCACCCCTGCGTCTAACACTCACCATCTTATTTTATTACGTGAGTCGTGAAATGTTGTTAGTTTAACCATTTTAAAAATTGACCTCACATAATAAAATAATGAATTTATCCTATTTATGTTGCATGATGAATCAATCTTAATTTTATCATAGGTTGGAGGGTAAGGTTGCTATAGTGACCGGGGGAGCAAGCGGAATAGGTGCAGAGACAGTAAAGACATTCGTGGAAAACGGAGCATTCGTTGTTATAGCAGATATCAATGATGAATTGGGTGACCAAGTTGCAACTTCAATCGGCTTAGAAAAAGTGAGTTACCACCACTGTGATGTGAGAGATGAAAAACAAGTTGAGGAAACCGTAGCTTTCGCATTGGAAAAATATGGAACCTTAGACATTATGTTTAGCAACGCTGGAATTGAAGGCGGTATGTCTAGCAGCATACTAGAATTTGATCTGAATGAATTTGACAACAACATAGCCATTAATATTCGTGGATCAGTCGCAGCTATCAAGCACGCTGCACGTATCATGGTAAAGAGAAAAATCCGTGGATCCATAATTTGTACTGCCAGTGTAGCTGCCACTATTGCTGGAACTGGTGGCCATGATTATGTAACAGCCAAACATGGTCTTATAGGCCTTGTTCGCTCAACATGCGGTGAGCTTGGAGCTTACGGAATTAGGGTCAATTCAGTCTCACCGTATGGTGTTGCCACACCTCTTTTTTGTAGAGCACTGAACATGGAGGTGAGTGAAGCTGAAGCTATTGCGAATGATTCTGCTAATTTGAAAGGAATTACACTAAAGGCTACTCATATTGCAGAAGCTGCTCTCTTTCTTGCATCGGAAGAATCAGCTTATATTAGTGGACACAATTTGGTGGTCGATGGAGGCTTTTCTGTTATTAATAGTTGTGTTCCTACTATTGAAAAATAAGTGGTCCAATTTGGAATGTGATTAATATCCTACATTCTGTTTCTAAGTTTGCTGTAAATTTGGAATGTGTTCCTACATTTAATAGCTGTGTTCCTACTATTAGAAAGGAAAGCCTTGTAATTCAGATCATAGTGATGAGATCGACCTCAGTGAGAATGTAGGATTCAAATTGACCTGAACATCGCGTGTTCATCTTTACTGTTTGTGTGTGTGTGTGTGTTTCGACTTCAATTCAATTTCAAGAATTTCCTTGCGTCCAATTTCAATCTATAGATTGAAGTCTTGATGAATCAAAGTAATCAAAGAAGCTATATGACAAGTTGCTGGTTGGTTTAAAATTACATTAACCTAGACTTTGATGCCATATTATTTATTTATTTTTCTCTAAAAAAGAGCATGATTTGAACTTGATCATTTGCAAACTAGTTACCAACTTAAAAGAAAAAGTGATTGACAGTCAAAGTACTAGTGTTTAACAAGTCACTAAATCCTTGCACTGAAGAAATCTCTGTTAATCTTATGGTGAAATCAGCCTGGAGAAATAAGTGATGCAGAAACAGATTGAGAATGGTTCTTGTGGCCCATTTCGAGATCCTATTAGTGAGTATTTCAACTTCTCGTGTTTATAGTTTCCTCCGCCTTCTAGGGTGGAGAAGTGTTTCACACGATTTACAACAAACCAATGCTTAAAAACTCAACTAATATTCATTTTCTCTTGTTTATATTTGAATTAACACCGATTAAATGACCGTCTTATTAAATGACCGTCTTATCTGTTGTTAAAGTTTTGAACGATTTTCAAACATCGGTCCAATGTAGATCACATGAGACACTTCTCCACAATAACAGTTAGCATAATTTCATTTTTTCCCCCTTTCTATTGCTCTCTTTGATCCCTATTCACCGATGATAGATCTTTTAAACATTATATTGTTTCTTTGGTAGGGTAGGTGTTTTTATACATAGATCAATACAGTCTGATGTTTGTTTCTAATATAATCATGGTGATTGTCTCTCGTCCAGGCATCATTTTAGAGATTTTGTATCATTGTTGTGATTTTGGTATGCTAAATAGTTATTACTTATTAGCTCACTGACCTATTTGATGATAGACTTATTGACCTATTTAGTTGTTGGTTTATTGGTCTAATTAAATTGGTTATAGGATTATTGGCTTATTTAGTGGTCAGCACAATTAGTGGTGGCCATGTTGGCCTATTTAATAGTGTAGACCTAGTGTACATATTTAAAGGCTTTCATATATGCTTTTGAACATGCAAGTTTAGGTTTTTTAGAATGCTTGGTCAAACTTCTAAAATGGCCTATGTCATGAAAAAGGGAAAGCTCGTACCTTAAATTTCTAAATTATATGGAAACCTATTTACTCTAAAGCATGATTTGACTTATTTTCACCCCTGTTTATGCACGACAATTGTATCTAAATAGGAACAAAAACAATGGGACAAAACAATAAAAGTATTGAAGACTAGTTCCACAAGAACGACCTAAAATACGATCAATAAAGTACTAGTGTGTACTGGAGAGAGAAAAAATAATCCTAATAGTCAATTCATATAAGCGAAGATTGGTATTATGAACTTTCTTTTTACGAATTTGACTACTGCATGTGTACAATATTGCACATTTGTAGTTTCACAATTTTTAAGAAGGTCAACACAACGGTATTCATAAATTTTAATTTTTTTTTTTGATAAGGCAAGAACAAATGACATAAAAAAGAAATAAATTTTAGTTTGGTATATATTCATCATTCGATTATTCAATGACATGTAGAGTTACAGATATCCAACCAAACTTTGTAACTCAAAAGGAAAATTGTGACGATTTATAGGAGCTTAAAGTTTACACAAGCAGTGTAGGAATCAAATCGTACATGTGGCTCAACCGCTAAAGTGGCTTCAAATGAATAAATAAATCAATTAATTTTTTTTTCTTTAGTAAGTAGTTCACAATAATTTAAAATATGATCAGATTGGGAAAATATTATTAGCTTAGCATGGAGTTATCAAATTGTATAACTACGTCACTGCATTAAAAAAATAAAGCAATACGTATTGTGTAGAATGTACGAGTTGGAATGGTTGAAATTTCAACTTTACATTAAAAGCACGATGATGGCCATGTGATTCTAAACAGTGCAATGAATTTTATATGCTATTGGCCTAGTTGGAAACGTGGAATTGACCTAAATAATGAATGCACTTAATCAAATTCCTTTCACAACATTTTACAAAACTATTAATTTGATTATTATATGAATAGTACACTGGAAATGCATCACCCCCAAAGAAAGAAAGCAATGAAAATCCAACTAGTTTGAATAGTTATACAAGATCATACATGATTAGAATATTTTTCTATGTTTTAGAACAATAAGACATGTTGTTTAATACTTAATGATGATTATTATCAACATTGCATTAGCCGTAACTTTTATCGAGCTTTGCACTCTACAAACCTTATAAATATATAGATAGGTTGGTATTAGGATACAAACTTACAAAGATAAAGGTCACATTATTTCCAGGTTTTAGGGAAAGCTCATCAAGCAAATTATAGGGTACTCAACACTTATTCATCACCAATGATGAAGCAAAGGTGTCCTATAGTTTGATATATATCTCTAATTCAATCCTTTATACTTTCTTTGATTAATTTTGATTAATTGACCTTATTTTATTTTCTTGCATAAAATATTATGACAAAATTTAGGTTGGAGGGTAAGGTGGCAATAATAACAGGTGCAGCCAGTGGAATTGGTGAAGAAACAGTGAAATTGTTCGCCGAAAATGGAGCATTTGTTATTGCAGTAGACATTCAAGATGAATTGGGCCATAAAGTTGCAGATTCAATAGGCTCAGATAAAGTAACATACCATCATTGTGATGTCAGGGACGAAAAACAGGTTGAAGAAACAATTCATTTCACTTTGGAAAAACACGGCTGCATCGATATTCTGTTTAGTAATGCAGGAATAATAGGCTCTTTATCTGGAATACTTGATCTTGATCTGAATGAATTTGAGAAAACTATGGCTACAAATGTTGTTGGTGCAGCTGCTACAATTAAGCATGCTGCGCGCGCCATGGTTGCAAGAAAAATCCGCGGATCGATTATATGCACTACTAGTGTTGCAGCTTCTATTGGTGGAACAGGTCCTAATGGTTATACTACATCAAAACATGCTCTTTTGGGACTTGTGAAATCAGCTTGTGGAGAACTTGGTGGTTATGGAATTAGAGTTAATAGTATATCCCCTTTTGGAGTTGCAACACCTCTTTCTTGTATAGCTTACAATCTTGAACCTCATGAAGTTGAAGCTGGTAGTAGTTCTCATGCTAATTTGAAGGGTATTGTGTTGAAGGCTAAGCATGTTGCTGAAGCAGCTTTGTTTCTTGCTTCTGATGAAGCTGTTTATATCAGTGGTCATAACTTGGTTGTTGATGGTGGTTTCTCCGTGGTTCGTAATACTCCATCTGCTGTGCCTGATCTGTAGACCAATTGCATGTTTGGATTATCAGTGAGTTTGACGTTTGACAGAATAACACATTTTGATAACACTTTGAAATTTCAACAAAATCACGATGCTACTGTGATTTTGTCAAATTTCTTGTGATTCCAAACATACACCTAATGTTTTGCGGACAAAACATTATGACCGGTCCAATTTCATTCTACTGTGTACTATTCTTTATCCAATGTACTTTTTTTTATATATATTTTTCAAATCATAAGTTCATTAACCATTTTTCCTCAATTAAGCTTGTTGTTAGCTTTGTAATTTTTTTCCTTTGGTTCAAAGCAAAGGTTTTATTATTAACTACAATGGTTCAACCCCTCTCTACTCACTTTCTCTTAGTTTTTTTCTTTTATTGTTCCCATCTTGTGTCATCCATTTCTTGTTTTGCAAGATTTATTTAGGCTTAATTATATAAATGGTCCCCTAACTTATTTGTTGTTTTCAATTTGGTCCCTTAACTCTAAATTTTTCCCTTTCGGTCCCTCATCTATGCTCCGTTAGTCAAATTGATCATCTCCGTTAGTTTTATTAATGTCTGATATTTTAGATATGATTTCAGCCATTAGATTGAAGGGCCATTGTATATAACGTGAACCATATGCACCTCATTTTTTACCTTTCTTCTTCTCCTTCCCTCTTATTCCTCTTCATCTTCATCATCTCAAATTGTGTTCATATAAACCCAGAATAATATGAACAAACAAGCCCATAAAAAACAATAACTGATTGAATCATTCACCCTTCACCGTTCAACATTTATTGAAATTGAATCCTATTATTAATTATAAAATATCTACAATTAAATGAGTTAATATGAAGGAAAAAAACGCAGGAATAGAAGGATTGAAATTGAACCCTCAAATATACCCATAATTTTTTTTTCTTCTGCAAAAACAACAAATCTCATGACCCCAAATCAATACAGGACAACAAGAATCCAGGAATAACAGCAACAACACCAAACGTGAATTAACACCAAACGTAAGCAGCGGAAGCTCCGACGGAAACAGATCTGGAACCGCGGCCGCGGTGGTTGTTCATGAATTCCAATGAAGCTCCGCCAACACCGTCGTACTGGTACACCCCTCTCCCTCTTATCGTTTCACCCTTCTCTTCAAAGAACCTTTTCTACTTCCAAATCCACCAACGAAAACGAGAACCTCGTTTGCAATCTTAGTTCACACCCTTGTTCAAAATAAGCTTTTTTAGCCTGCGAATTCGCTTTCGCATACCCTTCTCCTTCGTGGGTCAGACCCAAAATTTGTTTTTGAGAAATTTCTTGAATCTCATAAACTGTGTAAGTTTCTTCCACTTTGGAGTTTTTTATGTTGCAGTTGTTTCAAGACTCATGCCTGGTAATACTTTGTTACCTGAGGTTAGAAATTTGAGTGCAATTTTAAATGGGTTATTGAGAATTAGGACATTTATATTGGTGTTTAACCTGATTCTGTTGTGATTCGCAACTTGTGCAAATTGATAGGTTTATTTTACAGCTAAGGAAAAGATAATTTAGGGAGTGAAGAAGAAGAGAAATGTTAATAAATCTGGGCTTATTTGAATATTTTGATGAATGTATGAAGATGAAGATGGGAGGGAAGAAAATGAAGAAATGTTAATAAGATTATATGTTGGTGCTGCACCGTTAGATGCAATGTTCCTGTATAATCTAACCGTGCCCTTTTTTAAAAATAGACCAAATGGCTGAAATTAAAAAATTAATAAGGTCTATGGTGGGCTATCTATAAGTTTGGTCCACCATAGACATCTAAGGTTAAAGTTAACAGACGCGAATTTATTTGATTAACAGAGCATAGATGATGGACCGAAAGAAAAAATTTAGAGTTAAGGGACCAAATCGAAAACAACAAATAAGTTAAGTGACTATTGATGTAATTAAGCTATTTATTTATAATTAATGTTGGGCAATGTACCACATCCGAAATTAAGAACGACAACACTGACACAGGGGAACCATAGATGTCGATGCTTTTAATTGTGTTTCGATTAACTAAACAAAACTCAACTTGACCACGTACGGTGCAATGCAGGAATGATATGTTGTAAGATTTGTTTCAAGTTACACTCATAAAACATTCTGCCTCCCTCACAAATACACGACCTTTTGAAGAAAAAAAACACGGAAATTAAGAAAGTTGATTGTTTAATTAATTTTGTTGACAATTGTTATTGTTTTACATGTTTATCCTTTATGAAAGAGAATTAGTGGATGTTTTCATAGAGTATTTATTATATGTTGCAAAAAAATATGCAACATAAATAAGGATATAGTGGTAAAAAATAATTAATGTACATTAAAATTTGAAAGAGATATTATAAAAAAAGACAGAAAAAACACAAAAGGGGTTTCATTCATATTTCATCATAATACTAAAATAGTCGCGAGCTCTATATTAATTTTACAAATCCTATATTTTCAAACTAACCATTTGGACTAAGATAATATAGTAAAAAACAATTAGATGTGGTAAGAGTTAGTTAGAGTTTTTTTTTTTTTGAGAGATAGTTAGAGTTAATTAGTTGGTAGTTTTTTTTTTTAACACAATTAGTTGGTAGTTAGACTATTTTTTTTTTGAAGGGTAGTTGGTAGTTAGACTATTGATCGGTAGTTGATTAGTTGGTTGTATAATATATTCCATCTGACCATCGGTCTCTAAACACATACTGTATTATCTATCCAATTATCATTATTAAGAAAAATTGTTTGCGTAGATAATATGTGTACTTTTTTTTAGGGATGCATAGATGTACTTAAAATTAGAATTTCTTGTATATTTAATTTTTGGCTTAATTATAATTTTGTCCTTTAATTAATTTTTAGGTTTCGTTTTAGTCTCTTAATTATTAAAAGTTTCGTTTTGGTCATTTAAATGCGTTTCTGTTAGTCAATTTAGTCACTCCCTACTAATTTTAAAAATAAACTGTTGGATCATGCAAGTCTGTAGTATGTTTAGAGTGAACCATCACCACTTGATTTTTTAACTTTTCTTCTTCTTTCTCTTCCTCCTCTCTTCTTCATCATCTTCATCAAAACATACCAAAAAACCAGAAAAAAATTGAAATAAGGCAACTAACTTGACTTGAATGAAAAATCATGTTTGCTCTGAATATGAAAACATGGAAATTGTTACCCTCCACAGCTCCATACTTAATCAACCGTCTATCTTCCTCAACCGCCGTCACTACGGTGAAATTAGAAATTACGCAAATTAGATCCTCTTATTGGTCTAAAACGCAAATTAGTCTCCAAACCCCGCAGAAGATCCTCTTACGGAACTTCTCGAAAATCAATTCTCAAAAAAACCTTCAAACAAGAACAAGTCACTTTCACCGACGAACCACTTGTCGCCATCATCGTCGGTGGTATCTCTGGTCTCACCACCCCTTTTTACTGTCAATGATTCTTGTTTTGCTGAAATTGTTATGTTTGGTTGGATTAATTTCTTCAAACACCATCCTTTTCCTAGTAGCACAACTAAACCAGGATGTCGCAGCTTTCTATTCAATGAGGTAACTCTACAAATCAATACTTAGTACTCTTTTTCTTTATGCCCAGATACACGATCATCAATCACTACTTTCAATTTCAATTCTGATTAAGAATGGAAGGGTACTGCAGGAGAGTTGAAGAATGGTGGTGCATTTCTTCCTTTTTTACCCTTTTTTAAAAAACCAGGAAAAATTGAAATAATAAATGATTTTGAGTTTATGTTTTTATTGAATTTCAAAAAAAAAAAATGGTTTTTTTTAATGTTTTGATGAAGGTGTATGAAGATGATGAAGAAGAGAGGAGGAAGAAGAAGAAGAAAAGAAAGAAAGATTTTGAAATAGTTTTTATTTTCAGTTTTTTTTGAAATATACAAGTTCACTTTCCACAGTAGTTATCTTTTACATGTTTTAGTTTTTTAGTCCCAAAACTTAAAAATTCAAAACAGTTTTCAAAACTGTAATTTTAAAAATAGTTTAGCAAACAAGTTTTTAATTTTCAAGTTTTTAAAAACTAAAATAGAGTTTTTGGGAAGTGTTTCAAACAAGAAGTGTTGATGGTTCACTTTAAATACTACAACTTGCATGATCCAATGGTTTCTTTTTAAAATTAATGTGGAGGGACTAAATTGACTAATGAAAACACATTTAAGGGATCAAAACGAAACTTTTAATAATTAAGGGACCAAAATGAAACCTGAAAATTAATTAAGGACCAAATGTGTAATTAAACCTTAATTTTTACTTTTCATATTCCAAAACATTTAGCGATATTAATTAAAGTTTATTCGGAAAAGAAGTCAGAGATGTACTTATTATCTAATGGATGCTTATATTAAGGGGAAGAGGGAGTATTTTGTTTTTAATAGATTATTATCTATGATGATTTATTCTATTTATCTATCTATCTAAAAACGATAGTTTGGAACCATTCTATACCTCTAGCAAAAAAGTAGTTTGTTGCGATATTGCCTGCCACTAAAAATTAAACACCACTCTATATAGGTTTGGTTTTAGCATTGATATTTACAATTTGAAGCCTAACTTTTATTGAATTGAAGACTAATTTTAATGAAGACAAGTTCGCTAATCAACAAGTCTGGTGGATTATTTCCTTAAAAAAAAAGTCTGATGGATTATTCAGGTAGTGTTTGGTTAGTAGGAGAAATAGGTTTTGGTAGTCTTGAGTTCAATCGAGATATAAGTGAAGTATGATCAAAAAATTTTGTCAAAAAATAAATTTATGTATTATTTGCATTTTTAATCATTGTTATTTATATTATTTTTATTATAGTTGCAAATAGTTAAAAAAATATCTTTCTTTTGAATTTTTAAAATAGTTGTAAATAGTTAAAATAATATCTTTCTTTTGATTGGGTATGAAATTTGTAATGACTAATAGTTATATTTCTTGGCAATTGTAATGTCAAATCCACGTCTATTTTTTTTAGTTATTATAAAAAAATTATATTAGCATGTTAATACATAAATCAAATAAAAAATGAATTGATATATGATTTATATGTATTTTTTCTAAGTTAAAAAGGTCTATTCTATCTAGACTGTAGAACATCAACTAGTAACATAAGATTAAAATAAGAGAACGATAGTAAAAGATAACAAACACATGATAGTAAAAGATAATGAACACACGATATTTGTTAACGTAGTTCGGTCAATTATGTCTATCTCTGCGACTATAGAACAACTATAATTTTGTTTGTATTCCTGCGATAAATTAATGTTTCAATGTTACAAGCAATGTATATAATAATACTACCATGATCCAGTTTAATATATTACCCATGAACCTTACTTTAACATATGGTAACACTTTTCTATGAAATACAGGTGAATATATTATTAGTCTCATGATTTTTTTTAATCTATAAGTTTTCATATGTATATGATTCTTTACATAACATACTACAAGTGTACGGAAACATATAAAATAACGAATATTACTTACAATGGTAAGAAAAATCGTACAAAAACCATCTTAAATACATTCATAGGTTAGCGCGATAACAAATAAAAAAGAGCAAAGTGTGTTCGTCTGCATGCTAATAAATAAATTAAAAAATATAAAAAAAATAATCACAATTTAAAAGATATTTTTTTTTGCACTATTTACTACTACTTTAAAAAGAATATAAATAGCATTAATTGATTAAAAATACAAATACATGCAACAAAGAACGGTTTTTCATCTAAAGAAATGTTAGAAATCATTGCCGTGTATTAAAATTAAAAATAAAAATAAAAATTAGGACAATCAAATAGGCCATTTCATTTGGCGTGTTATGTGCACTTCCTTCACAAGTGTGTCATTTGAAATGGCATGCTCCAACTAGGTGTCCCAAACTAGGGCACTTTGATATATTTTTTTCAAACTAGGATAGGATAGATTGGTATATAATTTTCAAAACTACGGTAGATTGGCAAAAGGGTCTATATCATCACCATACTCTTATTTTTTAAAGAAGCTAAAATTGAATATATTATTAAAAATCTAAAAATTTCTATACAAGAAGTGCGAGAAAAAAATCAGCAAAAGAGTATTAGTTTACATCACAAAAATGAGAAACTAAGAAAAAGGTGAAAAACCACCTCATTACCGATGAATATCCAAACAAGTTAAAGGGTTAAGCCACCACAAATGGTAAGAAAAAGCAAAATTTGAACGATTTGTTTTTAGCCACCAACTAAAGGGTTAAGCCACCACAAATGATAAGAAAAAACAAAATTTGGACGATTTGTTTTTAGCCACTAATAAGATTGCAGTTTAATTTTATCAAGTAATTGTTGTAATGAAGCCTCTTTTTGTTAAAAAAAAAAGAGTATTTCTTTCATTCTAGATCACGACACACAAGAGAGCCAAATGAAATTGAGAGCTAAGTGGATATTCTTTGGAAAGCCGTCTAAAGTCTCAAACTGAAGAGTAAATGATCTGATAAATGAGCAGGGTGGACCGTAACGAAGCCAAGCCAACTAGTTATGTCATACCAAATTTAAAAAAAAAAAAAAAACCGCAAAAGAGGAATAAGACCATACTCTTATTATTTCCCATCGATTTGGTTATGGAGATATTTTTTTAGGAACGTCGTATACTAATTACGATTATATCTTTGTTTAAATAATTAATTAAAGATAAAATCATGTAAAAATAAAACATAAACTAAAACCGTGAATAAGCAAATATATAGACTAAATGTGCATTTAAGTATTAATATTATTAAATATTAAAGTTGATTTCTTATGCAGAGGGGAAAAAATACACCATTTTTTATTTCTTGTATAAAAGAATGAAAAGGAAGCTTTTAAGCTTATATGTAAAAGGTTGAGAACTCAAAGAAAGGGTATTTCATTGAATCATCATGTCAAAACAAAGGTATAACTTTCTATATTTCTGAGTCCCTCTTTCTTCCTACCTTTTTTTCTTTGGACAAACTCTTTCTTTTACCTAGTAGTGTATACATATTTCTATTGGCTAACAAATTCATGAATATTTAATTTTATCATAGGTTGGAGGGTAAGGTTGCTATAGTGACAGGGGGAGCAAGCGGAATAGGTGCAGAGACAGTAAAGACATTTGTGGAAAATGGAGCATTCGTTGTTATGGCAGATATCAATGATGAATTGGGTCAGCAAGTTGCAACTTCAATTGGGTTGGACAAAGTGAGTTACCACCATTGTGATGTGAGAGATGAAAAACAAGTTGAGGAAACCGTAGCTTTCGCATTGGAAAAATATGGAACCTTAGACATTATGTTTAGCAACGCTGGAATTGTAGGTGGTATGTCTAGCAGCATACTAAAATTTGATGTAGATGAATTTGACAACACTATGGCTATTAATGTCCGTGGATCAGCTACAACTATCAAGTACGCTGCACGCGTTATGCTGGAAAGAAAAATTCGTGGATCCATAATTTGCACGGCCAGTGTGGCGGGCTTTAGTGCTGGATGTGCTGGACATGATTATACAACATCCAAACATGGTCTTATAGGCCTTGTTCGCTCAACGTGCAGTGAGCTTGGAGCTTATGGAATCACCTTCGTGTTGCCACACCTCTTGTATTTAGAACACTGAACATGGAGGTGAGTGAAGTTGAAGCTATTGGGAATGATTCTGCTAATTTGAAAGGAATTAATTACACTAAAGGCTACTCATATTGCAGAAGCTGCTATGTTTCTTGCTTCTGATGAATCGGCTTATATTAGTGGACAAAACTTGGTGGTCAACGGAGGCTTCTCTGTCGTAAATCGATGGCTTAAAAAACAAGCTATCTGATTTGGAATCATCATGTACCCAAAATAATAATTTGAAGAAAACATATTTTTAAATGATGTAATAATAATGAAATAAATGTTATAATATTTCAGCTTAACTTTTAAATGACGATTCTTGTTGTCCATGTCTTATTCTTAATGGTATAAGGCTATAAGCGAAGGTCTGATCCTTAGTGTTGAAGGCATATTGCATAAGCAGCTTTGTTTCTTGATTCTGATGAAGCTATTTACATTAGTGGTGATAATTTGGTTCTTGATTGTGGCTTATCTATGGTTTGTAATACTTCTTCAGCCTCCTAATATGTAGATCAAATGTTTCAAAACTTGTTACTTTTTTTTTTTTTTAAACTCGGTATCCGATCCAAGAATCGACTAATCTGAGGGGACCAATCCCACCGCCCACTTGCGGGGGCCCGTTTAAAGCCAGAGAAGCTCTGTATGGAATTAGCCCACCGAAATTGGCACCAGAGGGAATCGAACTTGAGACCTTTGGAGGAGCAAACTCCAAGATCCCAAACCAACCACTAGGCCAACTCCAAATGGTTTCAAAACTTGTTACTTTGACTTTTCTATTTGCATTGGAATTAGATTATGATGATCTCATGCTGATATTCAACACGAGGGTGTTATGTTTGAGATTTCCAATACAATTCTCTCACTTTCAATCTCAACATGAAAGGACACAAATTCCTAATCACTCTAGCCACTAGTACTATTGCTCAACCTACATTTAACATTTGTTTTCTTGTATTTAAGGTTCTTGGCTACAACTATTTCACTCCCTCCTCACCCTTCCCCCTTTTGTTTGCCCTCGTGTACCCCATTTTTCTTGATGTGTAAGTTCCATGATGTGTAAGTTCCATTTATTTAGTTAATAAATAATGATCGTCATGCAATGTGCTGCATCTAAATTAAATTCAAGATAGTTCATTTTCTGATTTTTTTTTCCTTGTGAAGTTATAAAAAGTTGTTCGATCTCTAATATTAAAGTAGTGTATTGTTTGATTCAGTTCGTATCACTTCCTCAAACCCAAGAAGTAATATTACAGTTTTGTGTGAGAATTTAGACAATGTTTGTAATTTCGTGTACAAACAAAAAATGTTAAACGTAACAGTTGCAATTGGTGATAAACATACTTGAGATTCAAGAATGTTACTTATCTCCTTTTTGAAAGTTTGAGTTTAGTTTTCCTGGATTGAATTCCAAAAATTTAGTAATTATTATGGTAATGATGAGCCCTACTCTATATTGCGAATTTTGAAGAAGAAAAAGATAGTCATGTGAGACATTTTGACATGTCATTGACGTCGTGTGAGATAATAAATAGTCTATGTGGTTATCACTTAACACAATAAAAAGATAAAATTGTACTTTTTTAAGATTAAAAATAAATTTGCATTACATCACAAAAAAATAACTAACTAAAATGAATCTTCTAAAAAATAAATGACTAAAATAATTTTTTTCTTTCAAAAAATAAAATAAAATAATCTTTTTCATAAACAAAGGAAAAGAAATATAGGGTAATTAACAAAGCGAGAAAATAAAACTCATCTAAAGTATTTATCTAAGATGACCTTCAATTCAAGAGGAACTTTCAAGAGCTCTAAACAATTAAAACTATTCCCTCAGTCTCATAGTAAGTGAGTATTTTGCACTAAATTGGAAGGAATAACAACCCATTTACTACCCAAGGTAAGCATAAAAGATATTTGAGAGTCTTGAGAAAATAAGTTGATTTATGTCAAACGAAGCATATTGATCATGATACCAAAAAGAGTTGGTAAATGTCATTTCAATTTGTCCACCTTTTGATTATCAAGATTAAACTAAAGCCAACTTTAAAGAATCCTTCAAAGAAAAAACTTTAAAGAACTTCGTTAAAGGCTGAATCACAATCTTGAAAGATGTATGATGGTTTCTAGTGCCTGATTACGCATCAAACACAAATTGAATTTTAGAAGGTCTTTTCCATAGGAAAATAAAATTGACCCATATAAGGAAAGTTTGATGGAGGCTCTGAAATATTAATATTATATTTTGTTTGGGTAGAACTAAAATAATATAAAAAAAAAATAAAAAATTGGTCAAAAATAAATAAACTTGGCAAAATGGAATATGATACGATAGGAGTATCTAGTTGTGTTGTGTTGTGTGTTGTTATGATTGTTTGGTGAAGAAGCGGTGGCTGGCTACGATTGTCAAATCAAAATTTCACATAAAAATAAAAATAATAATAATAATAATAATTCCGACCCTTCCGCTCCACGTCTACGATTTTTCAATCAAATCAATCAATCTGAAACCCTAGAAATTCAATCTTCCCCTAATTGCAATAATAACAATCGTTCGTGTATTGATTGATCTGGGCATTGAAATTAGGGTTTGAAGAGAAGAAGAAGACATGGATGATTGTTGCGCTGTTTGTGCCGAACCATTGGAATGGGTTGCGTACGGACCTTGTTTGCATCGTGAGGTTTGCTCCACCTGCGTTGCTCGTCTTCGTTTCATTTGTGATGATCGACGTTGCTGCATCTGTAAGACCGAATGTAATCTCATCTTTGTTACCAAGGTATATCGATTTCATCAAATTCTTTTCTATCTCTTGTTTTTGCTCATTTTTGTGACTTAGAATCTGATCTGTGTCACTTTCATGTTCTAAACACTCAACAACAACCCGTCTTAACTTTTAGTTTTCAACTCTCCTGTGCTGCACGGACACGGTGTATTGGTGTCGGACACTGTCACATAGTTCTTGAGCTGTCTATATGCATATTATGATTTAATTTATTCCTAATTCCAAGCATGAATATTGGAACCGAAAGTTACACTTGGCACATGTGTTTTATGAAATTTTGTTACTGATTTGATGTAATGAAGTTTAGGTATGTTATTTGAAGTTAAATACTTGCTTTGCTTTTTTTTTTTTTTTTTTGTG
>Ga0228710_1006645_pt1 | contig 17436 bp, 24 predicted proteins | sample MedpolnodulmetaG_FD_177995 | JGI IMG/M metagenome (GOLD analysis project Ga0228710, IMG submission 177995) | Root nodule microbial communities from Medicago polymorpha collected in Santa Monica, California, United States - pink nodules | ecosystem: Host-associated > Plants > Roots > Nodule...
CCTTAAATTTTCACAACAGATATCACTGTGATCCTTGGTGCATACATTTGCTGAACAAAGTAAAAAGTAAAAGACAGACACATTGATTATAAAAAGACAGACATTTGCATACCATCATTTGTGAATGAAAAACGAAGTTGAATGGTGTTACCTTGACAAACCACGAAATCTGACTTCAAAACCGTATCTTTTCCAAGGTTGATCGCCGGTGATGATGATGGTTTTGGAGAAGGGAAGAGGGTGACGGTTTAGGCGGGAAGGTGAAAGGTTAGGGACTTGTTTGATGCTTTGAGTGAAAATGTGAGGATGAAAGACAATGGTAATAGAGGGGTATAATTGGAAACACAGGAAAAATTACACTTAAAAGTTGCATTTCGAATTTTTATCATTTCCATCAATTTAGTCCTTGTACACGTGGCTGCCTTGTTAACACGTGTACAAGACAACATAGCATGCAAGAGGACATGTCATCACCACTAACAGAGCTTTTGGACGGAGGGACCATTTTGATGGACGTCTGTAAAATTCAGGGACTAAATAGCTATTTCGCAAAATTCAGGGACGAATTTGGCCGATGCGTTAAAGTTCAAGGACGAAATTGAGGTATTAGTCGCTAAATATTACATTAAATCAATTTTGTAGGATAAATTAGTCATTTTAATATTTTACCTTGTCTCAGTCAATTTTTTTTTACTTTGTCATTGTTTATTATTTTACTCTTTTCATTTCTTACTTTTTCAATTTCTTTATTATTTTTCACTTTCTATCTATTTTCTCTCTTATTTTTTTTTATTTAATATATTCATCTCTCTCAGTTGTCAAATTTTTATTACTTTTTTCTCTTTCAAGTTATCTTATTTCTCTTCTTAAAATTTCACATTTTAAATTATCTCACATCTAATATTATTTAATCTAATCTAACATTTCACTTTCTCTTTCTCCATTATTTTTTTTCATCTCTCTATTTATTATCTATCATTGTACTTGCAAAAAGTACAACAATCGTATTAGGGTTTGTATCATATTGGTCATTGATAAACATCACTTGCCTCACATATTTTTTCCGAGATGAATTAGATTCTCCTCCCCCTGCGAAGCCTCCAGAAATGGTGTTGAGGGTGTGTCTTTCTTTCGACTCCTTTTTGTGGTTTTCCTCATTCTTTTCTTCCGAGGAGCGTCGTTGATCCTCACCTCGCTCTCCTTTGACATATACTCTTAGTTTTCCCTCTTGTATAAGCTTATCAATTTCTTTTCTGAGTCGCCAACAGTTGTATGCCCCCAAATTTGATGATACTTGCACCATGCTTCAAGATCATTGCCCATGCGGTCGCCACGAGGTTATGGAGGTTTTGGGATGAGCTTGGATTAATAGACTTCCCTGTAGATTCGTTCTAGTCTTGTATTCAGCGGTGCGAAGTTGTCTAATGCTGTAAACCCTTCTCTCTTGTCTTTTGAAAGTGCCTCTGTCTCGGGTCGGCAGCATGTAGTAGTTCCGTTTATCCGCTCCCGAGCTTCCACGCTCCTTGGTGTCTCTGGCTTTCTTATCTGCATTACTTTCCTCGCCCTTGATGTAACATTTGGCCCTTGACATAATTTCCTCCATGGAATCTGCTGGTTTCTGGGCGAGAGATTCGTTAAAGGGACCGGCTCGCAATCCATTCTGGAACGCCCCTACGAATAGCTCTTGGTTGGGATGTACCACGTTGATCGTGGTGTCATTGTAATGGGAGAGATAATTCCTCAGGGATTCATTATGTTCTTGGCGAACATTAAACAGACTAGTGGTTGAAACCTTTCGATGGCGGCTTGCGGAGAACTGGTGTATCAGTTTCTTTCTCATGTCTTGGTAGCTGACTATAGAGAATCTGGGTTGGTTCATGTACCAACGGAGGGCGGCGTCATTCAGAGTTCGTGCCAATAATTTGCATTTGAGGGAATCAGGTGCCATGATTACAGCCATCCGGGTATTGAAGGAGGTGATGTGTTCGACCGGATCACCCTTGCCATCAAAGGATGATAGTGATGGGGACTTGAAACCTTCTGGGACTGACGCATTCCAGATTTCGGCTGATAGCGGCTATGGTTCGGGCTCGTCCAGCTCGCCATGATGGGAACCTTCTTTCTCCTGATTTTGTTGTTGTTGGATAGTTTCTACTGATGCGAGCATGGTTTCGTTTTGCTCCATTAGTTGAGCGATTTGGGTTCTCATCATTTCAGCTTCTTCTAGAGTGGCCATGGTGATAAGGGTTTTTCTCCAAATCGCAACGTGAGGTGCAATTTAAGGGGTTCTTTTGTGAATGTTTATGGTTTCCAAATCGCATAGGAGTTCTACGATTCAGAGGGTTTTTGTTTAGGTTTTTTGTTTTTATTTTTTATTTTTATTTATTTATTTATTTATTTTTCTCTAAATCGCGACGTGAGGTGTCCAATATTTTGTAAATATACTATCATATAGCGTCGTTGTGCATGATTAGTGTGGACTCATAAAGCTTGGTATAAACATGTATCATGTACCCTAAGAACAACAACCAAGTCTTATCTCACTAAGTGGGTACATTGATCAAATTACACATAATGTTTTATCCAAAACCATATTTGGCTTTAACTCATTAATCTCTAAATCTTTCCTAGTAGTTTCTCTTATAGTTTTTCTAGGTCTTCATCTACCTCTTCTAATCCGGCTCTCCTCCATCTTAACTACTCTTTGTACTACAATATCTATCGGTCTGCTCTCTACATGCCCAAACCACCTAAGCTTATTTTCTACCATCTTTTCTACTACAGGTGCTACCCAACTCTCTTTAATGGTGTCATTCAAAATCCTATCTTGTGTGGTCTAACCACTCATCCAACATAACATCCTCATCTCCGCTACATTTACTTGATTTTCGTGTTGGTTCTTAACCGTCCAATACTTCGTACCATAAAACATTGCTGGTCTGATTGTTGTCCGATATAATTTTCCTTTGAATTTTAGCGGTACTTTCTTATCGCATAAAACATCTGATGTAACACCTTTGAACCCCACATACAATATTAAATCACAAATGTAACAATTAATCATATAACTTCAAGGTGTTACTGCTTCATTAATCCAAAACATGCATAATCCATCATGTACATAAACAGTCATGGTGGAAATAAAGATCTCAACAACATAAAGCCATATATTAGATCTCATATACATCATCAATGTGAACTCAATGGTTCCTCAAACATAAATCTGAAACATAAATAAAATCCTCAACATCCACATCAGAGCACCACTAGACACGATTCTGAAAATCAAAAGCATAAAAAGGCAAGTAGGCGTCAATTCGTCCTCAGGAACTCATGTCAACAAAGTGTCTTCAACATGCACGTCTACACCACAAGGATGTAGGCAACCAAACAACCACTAGATGGTAAGATACATCTTCAACATAAAGAAGATATGAACACATGCATAATATTAGGATCACATCATATAAGCACATATTCATCTTAAACAATATCATATTCACATGTATTATCATTCAATTAATTAAATAGATACAACAAGCTCTCAAATCATCATCACAAGGATACGACAAGTATTCACATCATCAATTTATCACCAAGTCGAATACATAACATTCACATTCCATCACCATCGTCAAATCACACATTTTCCATATAGGTACATATAACCATACATACATATATTTCACATAGATTCACATAGTCAAATTCACATCTTCCACATAGACTCATATGCATGTAGTGCTCTACTCGACTCTATATGCATGTGGTACCATTTTGGATATCAGAGTTATGTTACCGGGTGATCCCACTGTCACTTATCATCGTCACTTAGACTAACCATATGCATGCATGAACATCACATATGACTCGACTATGCATAAGTTCACACAACTTGACAACTAACATCAACATCGTCGTCATTTATTCACCCTCACTATTTCATCGACATCATTTTCAACGTCATTATATCATCATCATTCAATGTCATTACATCATCATCATCATTCACATCACATGAACATCGTCATATATTCATCAAATCATCATTTATTCACATCAATAAGTCAAGATCATCACTATATCATTATCATCATTCAATTCAAAATTTACAACTAGTTAGGCAATGCTTCAATCACATATCATTAATATCTTGACGAAAGTAAGTTTTTATATTGGTTCATAATATGATTAGTAATATCTTGAGGTTCAGTGAGCAGATTGTCTACATTTTTAATGAAGTTAATCGTTTTGTTTGGATTTCTTATCTTGGCCACTCTATGCCAATGTCTTATGTTTCTATCACCTTTCAAATGCCAATTGAATTTCGATTTTTCCAGCCAAAAAATTTCTTTCGTATTTAAGAGTAGTGTCAAAATCAATTCAAGCTTGCTTTTCAAGGTTCATCAAGATGTCTATGTGACAAGAACTGTCAATATGGTTTTGGATGACTTGCAACTTAACTTCAGTTTGTATAACTTTAATATAGACATTGTCTAAGATGTTTATGATCCAAAACTCGAGGTTATTCTTCAAAATCTTTAGATTTTTTACCTAAAATGTACACATGACACCAATAACCTCAATATTACAACAATTAATTATAACCTCTCTACAATATTATGAACTTAAACTGTGATGCCAAAGCCAAACTTCATCATTATGAACAAAATCTAAAAGCAGCGGAAAATGATTCGAACTATTCTTGATGAGAAAACTACAAGAGATAAAATTAAACATATCTAACCATAGGTGGTTGGTATAATATCTCTATCAATATTGTCTTGAGTGTGTGCAAATCCCCTTCTTCAATCATACCAAGTAAAGCATGCTCCCCTTGTTGGAAAGACGACAAAGTTATTTGCATATGACCATATGTGAAAATCCTCCATAGGAAACCTAACAGGAACATGTGTTATTCTTTACTCATTAGCCTCAATGATAGTGTTAAAGTCACTAAAAAAGAACCAAGACACTTGATGTTGAATTCGAAGATCCTGTACATCCACATATTTCTTTTTCTAAGGTCGAAAGTGAAAGCATATATATATAGCAATATTACCATAATAAATGAAATTTTCCATTATTTTTGAAGAAACACATTGATCATCAAAATATAAAATTGTAGAGGTCAAATGCATTGAATAGTAACATAAAATGTTATGTATCAAACCATCTTTATTGTTCACATCTAAAAGTTTTACGCCTAACCCATTAAGCCATATTCTTGTAGGAAATGAATTGAAATTCACCAATGGTTCATTAATTAGAATTAAATAGGACTTATATTAAAAACCTCTTAATTGCCAATCTAGAAATGGGGTGGTTAGACCTTGTTAACCCTCTTGATTCAAAAATTGATCACATTTATTCATTTACTTTGAAGTGGATTCCTCAAGCTCACCACCATTTGTAACTTTCTCTTTATCTTTCCTTTTATCATTGTTATGTAGAAACACTCTTTTTAGCTCTTTTCTAAGTTTTTTTTTTCCAAGATCCTCTTATCTTGCTTATTAACTTCAGGGCTCTTCACTTTTTTAAAATTTCCCACTTGATGACCAATACTTCTACAATGTGTACAATTGTCAGAAGCGGGAGCGGATCTCTGTAAGGTAGGGTGTGGCAATAGCCACACCAGCTCTTAAGAGCATGCATTTTACACATAATTGCATTGAGTCTGTTATATATTTGTGTGTTGACAAGTGATTAAACTATTATAATGCAAAATAAATGTGTATGAACTTTACTTGAAAACATATGATTTGAATGTATTTTTCTTATTTCTTTTTGATTGAGAAGTTTTGATACTATCCATTTAATGCATAGTTTCTTGTGCTTTGAGTATGAACCAATTTGGATAAGGAAATTGACCCTTTACACCAACATTTTTAGGTACTAAAGAAGACATGATGTATGCCTTGGTGTTTTTTCTTGAAGCGCGTACGGAGATGAAATTGGGTTTTCGATTCAATTGTAATTTTAAAAGTGATTTTGAAGGATATTTAGTTTAAGAATTTTGTATAGATTTTACTAAGAATTTATTATTGATGAAAAAAAAATAGTAGCGTTTTTAGAAAAATGAAAAAGAATTAGGCGTTATTTCTTGGATCAAAATCCGGGGCTTTACATTATCATGTTTTGAACCAGCTCGTTGGCCAAATCCTGATAAACCAACAACAAGAAAATAAAGGACTTTCATCATGATTGGGTCGGATTTTAACAATGTCATGAAAAAATATTCTATATCCATTGAAGGAATATATCAAAAAGTAAATAAAAAAGATGTGCATGTGCATTATATACAGAGAAATGATAGGAACACTCTCTCTAACACTCACTCTTCTATTGGGTGAAACTCATGTGGGTCTCACCACTTTATGTGGGATCCATTTCCAATGTGTGGTACCCACATGAATTTCACCCAATAAAAGAGTGATTGTTAGAGAGAGTGTTTGAAAGAGAGTGTCCATAGCACTCCTCATCCATTTCCAATGTGTGGTACCCACATGAATTTCACCCAATAAGAGAGTAATTGTTAGAGTGTTCGAAAGAGAGTGTCCATAGCACTTCTCTTATATTTATATACACATGCAGAAGAACTTGCAATATGCTGAACGGAAAAGAAAATTTAAATTTTGGAATGCATTGTAAACCAGTGTTTGGTACCATTTCTGCTAGGAATCTTACATTACTGGGTAAACTTAGTATATGATATTTATTACCTTGTTACTTGCTAATTAATATTTGTGGATGTGATTATTTTTTATATTATAATGTTGTCACTCCATTCTTAAGTTCACAGAAATAACTGCGGGATTTTGAAGACCACATTAGCATTTTTGAATCCCAAGTGTTGCCTGCAAAAACTGTTCTCTTATCCTCCAGTGCACCGGTCTACAAAACAAACCAGAGCACATGATGGTTCATTCGACTAGGATATCCAGCCCTTGAAATTCGAACAGCTTCTAGAACTCCACAACATATGAGCTGCTGTAGGAAAACTTCGTTGTCATAAATTCCAAGAAGCTTCATAGTATTTGACTTTATGCAGCGAATAAAGTCAGTAGTGGTGGTCTCCAACTGATGCATCAACTTGATCAATTGTTCCTAAAAGTAAGAAACCATTTAGATTTATGTTACATCAGTATTTTTATATGTAATGTTTCGGATAGAGTTCATTGTCCATCATCATGTCCTAATCTTCTGTGAAAAAAAAAACAATAATTTCTTTCCAAATTCTAATTAAGCTAAAGCAGCGTACGAAATGCTAAAAGATCTGAACTTTGTTCCAACACCTCTCTTCTGTGAGTATAGTGCACCAATGGAAAATGGAATTTCGATGTTCCTCAGATTTGTTAAACACTTTGGAGAACAACTTCAGCAATAATATGTGCCAGGCAATAAGCTGCTACTAATTACCCCCATGATAATCTATGTAAGAATGTCAGCAAAATGATGGGCACCACTACAAGTATATCATTGCAAGGCTGTCTTTAAATATTTCTCTTAACTCTAACCAAATTCCGACCTACGTTTTCCCTCGCTCTCACCACCTCATGCTTATATTCTACATGCATGATTTCATCCCATACAGTCAACAAGGTGACAGAATTGGTTGAAAATTAAATTAATATACCGAATGGACTTCGTTTATTACAGTACAAAGAGATCAGTTACAATAAACACTTCAACACATTGAGTTTAGGAATTACAAAAACAACGATGAAGAGAATAAGAGTGCACTCGGAATTCGAGAGTCTAGTCTCACCTAATCTACCAATTCCCCAGCTAACTGAATGCACCCCTTTTCCCTCCCAACTGTACTATCAATTACTAATTCGAAGCTGTAATACTTCCAGGACAATCTGCTCTCCATCCAGCAAGGGAGCGATACAGAAGAAATTGTGCTGCATGATCAACAGGAATAAGCTGACCTTGTTGATTATGACCAACTGTGATGAAAGAAGGAATCAGCTCGACATTCCAACGGTCTTTGGGCAGCATTGCCAAAAGATGTCTCCCAGATGACGATTCTCTGTAATTTTGCACCCAAAGATCCTAACCTAGTTACAACATAAGCTAGTGCACGCTCACTTAGTTCACACTCTGATTTCAAGTTTCTGAAGCATTGGACAACCATTGGAGAATTCCAAGAGCCCTTCATTTGTTACACTGACATTTCCAAGAAGTATCCATCTCACATTTGGACTGTGTTGTCCAATGTAACGAAGGCCTGCATCGGTTAATCCTCCTGGTATCTTGTATAGTGCAAATCGTTCTTGACATAGCAAGGTGAGGTGAAAGTCGCACAGGATTTTCAAGTAAGCACCGATAATTCGTAGCACTGCGTTTGTGATGTCGTATACATGAACATACATGTATTCGAGCTTAGGACAACCCTGTGATATGTCAATTAGTCCTGTTTGGGTAACAATGCCATCTCTATCTTCCCTTTCAACATAATCAGCAGCCACTTCTATTCTTAGCCTTCTCATCTGCTTACAGCAGCGAGCAAGTACTGCTATTGTAACGTGTTTCCGTGTTTGTGAATCGATATTCTTCCAATCCATAGATGTCTGTTAATTAGAGGCCATTGTCAGTTAGTTATTTACATCAATGAGTTAGTTACAATTACAAATTATGATAATCAAATAGTTACCTGAGAAATTAGGTCTCTGAGTTCGAAGTCGTCAATGTTCTCCAACAAGATTTTGTCACAATGACTCTGCCACCAGCTCCAAGGAAATCATGCCCTACTCCAATCAAATTTTCTAGAAGTTCTAAAGTATGAACGTCATCTAGTACAATGAAAGCTTTCATGCGTTTGAGTCTTTTCATAACCATAGATGATATTACTTTGGGAGTGTCAATACCAAGATCTTCCCCTAGTAACTTAGAAAGAAGTCTGTTGTATGTGTAACTTAGCCCATGTCTCTTTTATTCTTCTGTGACATTTTCTAGGAAGCAATAACCTTCATATATGGAAGATACCTTCTGAAATAGGGCAGCAACAAGGGTCGTCTTTCTTATGCCTCCCATGCCCCAAATTCCAATAGTTCTAACTTCTCTTGAATCAACTTTTGATAATGATTCAATGCTTGAATAGTTTTCATCTAGTATGAACAAACATGTACGAAACACAAGATGAAAACTATTCGTAGATGTTTCGTTCACTTTCATTCACACAAATAGAATAATCATCTGCAGTCCTCAAGTCTAACACATTAAGGCGACCAACATTTTCATAATCAGAATAACCATCTGCAGTCCTCAAGGCTTGGTCAGCACCACTACAAAATGCATATGTTTCCTACATCATCAATATGTCATTAAAATCATTCAGTTCTGCATTAAGGATCAGTTGTGTCTATAGCGACAAACTACATGGTCAAATCATAAATATATGTTAACTACAGTGTATAAAAATTGAAACGAATTTTGAAATGACGAGACCTCTGAGTCAAGTCAACTGATTTGAATTGCTTGAACTTGGACAAAACTGAGATCAGACCTTAGTACAGTCCAACTGAAGGTTCAACGCTTCAACCGGTTGAACCGTATGATTTGGTTTTGAAATCACTGGTTTATAACCATACTGAAAGCTTCATATGATTATTTAAGAAACAATAATTGTTTCCATCAAGTTGATCATTTCATGACAAGTGACAACATGGTAAGCTTATATCTGAAGCAACCACTTGAACAAGACAATGTAATAATCATTTAAAGGAATGCTTAAGTCACATAACAAGTGAATGGTGAACAAGCTGTATGATAATGATTGGATTTACAAGTTTCAATTAATCCATTTCTTGCCTCAACATGCCCAAGTTTACAAAACAATAAAACAAAATGGCAATAGCAAAAAAGGTATACCTTTCCGGTGAGAATGATGACACCAACAGAAGGATCATCTCTAGCATCATTGCAAGCACGAATAAGCCCCCTAACCGTGTGAGGTCGAAAAGCATTTCTTCTCTCTGGCCTATTAATACTAATCTGCAAAATTCCCAACATTTAAACAATTGAACAAAACTAGAAAAGAAAGAAGGGAAAACCATATACTAAATCAATATTTCTTAAACTTAGTCCCTAATTTATATGAATATTTATCCCACAAATCTCAGCAATTAAATTTCTAAGGACTAACGGGGTGAATATATTCCATAGTTTATCTACATTTCAACTTAATTATTTTTTGGCTCTAAACATTTCTTCAATTAGTACCTAAATTATACAAAAAAATATGTCATATCAAAATCCTAGTAGTTAAAATACTAAGGACTAGTGGAACTAAATGTTTGAATAATAACAACTGTATTAAGCGCTTATAGCATAAACTCATCATAAAAGTGCTTATAGCATCAATAATTTTCATATAAGGGCTTATGTATAAACTATTTCTATAACAAAAGATAAAATTAGTCAAACAGTTTCTATAATAATCAGAGTAACTAAAATATTTACTATAACGTAAGAAACAAAAAGGGTGAAGCAAAAAGAAAATGAGAAAGGAGGAAGGACAACCTTGGCAATTCCTTCACCAGCTGCTTTCTCGTAGACAATGTCAGTGAAAACCTTTCCATCATCATCATCATCATCAGAAGCAACAACCTTCCAAACAACATTATGAGAAGGAACATAACCATGAACACGTTGGTAACAGTCATTAGTATTTCTGGAAATTGAAGTGTGACACAAGGTGGTTGGTTACAGAGGTTACTCTTTTGATCACTGTTCTTCTGAATGAAAGTGGTTCCAGATTTTTCTACGAATAGTTTTCATCTAGTGTTTCGTAGATGTTTGTTCATACCAGATGAAAACTATTCAAGCATTGAATCATTATCAAAAGTTGATTCAAGAGAAGTTAGAACTATTGGAATTTGGGGCATGGGAGGCATAGGAAAGACAACCCTTGCTGCTGCCATATTTCAGAAGGCATCTTCCATATATGAAGGTAGTTGCTTCCTAGAAAATGTCACAGAAGAATAAAAGAGACATGGGCTAAATTACTCATACAACAGACTTCTTTCTAAGTTACTAGGGGAAGATCTTGGTATTGACACTCCCAAAGTAATATCATCTATGGTTATGAAAAGACTCAAACGCATGAAAACTTTCATTGTACTAGATGACGTTCATACTTTAGAACTTCTAGAAAATTTGATTGGAGTAGGGCATGATTTCCTTGGAGCTGGTGGCAGAGTCATTGTGACAAAATCTTGTTGGAGAACATTGACGACTTCGAACTCAGAGACCTAATTTCTCATGTAACTATTTGATTATCATAATTTGTATAATTGTAACTAACTCATTGTTGTAAATAACTAACTGACAATGACATCTAATTAACAGACATCTATGGATTGGAAGAATATCGATTCACAAACACGGAAACACGTTACAATAGCAGTACTTGCTCGCTGCTGTAAGCAGATGAGAAGGCTAAGAATCGAAGTGGCTGCTGATTACGTTGAAAGGGAAGATGGAGAAGGCATTATATTGTTACCCAAACAGGACTAATTTCCATATCACAGGGTTGTCCAAAGCTCGAATACATGTATGTTCATGTATACGACATCACAAACGCAGCACTACGAAAGATCGGTGCTCACTTGAAAAACCTGTGTGACTTTCGCCTCACCTTGCTATGCCAAGAACGATTTGCACTATACCAGATACCAGGAGGATTAACCAATGCAGGCCTTCGTTACATTGGACAACACAGTCCAAATGTGAGATGGATACTTCTTGGAAATGTCAGTGTAACCGATGAAGGGCGCTTGGAATTCTCCAATGGTTGTCCATGCTTCAGAAACTTGAAATCAGAGAGTGTGACATAAGTCAGCGCGCACTTGCACTAGCTGATGCTGTAACTAGGCTAGGATCTTTGGTGCAAAATTACAAATTCGAAGTATTACAGCTTCGAATTAGTAATTGATAATACAGTTGGGAGGGAAAAGGGGTGCATTCAGTAGCTGGGGAATTGCTAGATTAGGTGAGACTAGACTCTCGAATTCCGAGTGCACTCTTATTCTCTTCATCGTTCTCTTTATAAAAACTGAAAGTATGGAATCAAAGGTAACTTGATTATTATTGCTTTGCTTTGCTTCTATCGTAAGTTTGGTATTGTTCTTGGAATAAGAGAAAGAAAAAAATAAAGAGAAATTATGTCTCACATTATGAGTGTGACATGAAGAAGAGAAAGGAATAAAGTATCATGTAGGTGGGTTTCGATAACATGCACGATAGCCTTTTAGATTTTTCTAAACTTTACAAGTAAAAAATTTCGGTTCCTAACAAAATAACTTAATTTAACCCTTCAATAAAAAAAAATCTTTAGAAATTTTTTTAGTATGATTAAAATCGTTTAAGTTGTCCTCGTGAGCTTAGCTCAGTTGGTTGGGACAATGCATAAAATATGCAAAGTCCGGAGTTCAAACCCCGGCTACTACCCAAAAAAAAATAAAATCGTTTAAGTTCCTTTTTAAGTTGTTTACATTTTATTTGAACAAAATTACACTCGCAGTTCTTTAATTTAATTTTAAGTGATGATTTTGTTAGTTTTTTTTTTCACGTCAATTTTTTATACAAATTCTTAGTATCAATTATATGGTCTTTCACTCATGTTTTCATATAAATTTGATGCTTTAAATCCATATTTAAATAGATCAAAAGAACTAAAATGTTGTGAAAATAAAAGAACGACAAGTGTAATTTTATCTTTTATTTATGTCTCTTAAATAATAAACATTATACACTTTTATTCATTAAAATTATTTTACTCAAATGGAAGAAAAATAACTCAAGGTACTAAAATAAAATCTAAAAACTAATTTAAATAATCACAAGAGTACGAAATATAAAAGAAAAAAAAATAACAATATTGTGTTTAGCACAATGAAATAGACTTCTACAACAAAGAAACCATATTCCTTAAAAAAAAGAAAAAGAAGAAAAAGAAAAAAAAAGAAACCATATTAAAATTTGAATTCCTACGGTTAGTCATATTTAATACCTAACAAGTAACTCAAATTAAAATTGGAATGCAAGAAATGCATATAGATTTAAAGACAGGAAGATACATTGGAAAAGTGCCATATCTCAAATTATTGTTGATGTTTCTTTGTCTGCAAGTAACTCAAATCACGAATTTTCTATTCAAAAGGCTTTTAATGTTTCCATACATCCTCCAAAGTTGCTTCTTGTGAAGGAGGTCATCTAGAGTCCCCCTATTTCTGGCTGGATTAAAGGTAATTGTGATGGAGCTTTTGCTGCAGGGATGGTTGCTTGTGGAGCAATCTTTAGGAACTCTAAGGGTCAATTTATGGGATGCTTTGCAGAAGGTCTCCACAATGGTAATTCTCTTTTTGCTGAACTCATTGGGGCCATGAGATCCATTGAATTTGCTATTTCAAAAAACTGGAGAAATTTCTGGCTAGAAACTGGTTCCATGTTAGTGGCTCAAGCTTTCAAGTCTCTTACATTGTTCCTTGGCAACTTAGAAACAGATGGAGCAACTGTCTTAGCATTATTTTATCCATGAATTTCATAGTTTCTCACATCTTTAGGGAGGGAAATGCTTGTGCAGATGCTCTTGCTAACATAGGCTTATCTCTAGATAATTATGTATATTATTACTCTTTACCTTTACAAGTAAGGGGTGATTATGTTGAAAATAGGCTAGGTTGGCCTAATTTTAGGTTTAATCACTCTTGAGAAGGTTTAGGTGTTGTCCCCCTTCTCTTTTTTGTAACAATCTTTTTTGGTTAATATATTAGGGATAGTAGCTCCTTGCTTTCCTTGTTTTAAAAAAAAATACCCAACACATTTTTAAAATAAAAATTATCAATTAAAAGAACCTATAAAAAATTGAGAGAAAACTTCTGACAATTGCAGGTTGGCAAATGGTAGTGCATCAGTTCGTGCGGGTGTGACGAAAACAAGTGTTTTTCGCAATAGTGTGTCTAAATTAGTGGGGAATGGGAGAGATACTTATTTTTGGGCTGATCCGTGGCTGGATGGTACCGCGTTGTCGGTTCGGTTTAGACGCTTATATGATTTAAGTGCCAATAAAAATCGGACGGTGGAGGAAATGTATGCGAAGGGGTGGGGGGATGGAGGTGAGGTGTGGGAGTGGCGTCGGAGGTTGTGGGATTGGGAGGAGGAATTAGTCGGGGACTGTAGGTTGATGTTGGCTAACGTTGTTTTGCAGGTTAATACATCATATCAGTGGAGATGGTGACTTGATAATTCAGGAAGCTATTCTGTTCGGTCTGCTTATGATATGTTAATGTCAGATGACAGTAACATGGTTAATGGGGTTACAGATTTGATTTGGCACAGACATGTCCCGTTGAAAGTGTTTATTATTGCTTGGCGTCTAATTTGCGATCGGTTGCCTACTAAGGCAAATTTGGTGGCTCGTGGAATGCTTGGTCATGATGCGCAATTGTGTGTCGTTGGTTGTGGGGAAGTGGAAACAGCTCAACATCTATTTGTTTCATGTCCCATTTTCAGTGAGCTATGACATCATGTTTGTGCGTGGGTTGGAGTTTGTGGAGCAGATCCGAGCGATGTGTCTGATCACTTTTTTCACTTATTTGACAGGAGGGGCAACAAATAGACGCTCCTTTATGCAACTTCTGTGGCTCTTATGTGTGTGGGTGTTATGGACTGCACGTAATAATAAGCAGTTTAATAACACATAAATTAATATTCAGCAGCTGTTCGAAAAGGTCCAAATTAATTCTTACTGGTGGTTGAAGACCGCGAATGCAGTTTATGTGTTAGGGGTTCATAATTGGCTAGCTTGTCCTATTCTTTGTTTGGGTATAGGATAAATTCCCCTATGCTGTTTTTTCCAATTTGATTGAACATTTTGTGTAATTATCGTCGTTTTCTTTTAGAACGTCTTCTGCGGAAGAAGCGACGTTTTTGTTAACATAAGTCTCATTTTTGCCTGTTAAAAAAAATGTCATTTAAATGATTGATGCATCATCAAAAATTAAATGTTAAATTTATCGAGGGACCAAATGTTTGAAATTTTAAAAATAGAGGACACGGTTGTTGTATTTAAACCTTTATTTTCTAACAACATAATGTGACATATTTAAGTCATTTAATCATTTTAGTTGATGGTTCGATCATTAGCTAATGTGTTTAAAAAAACCATATGTCGCAATAAGACAAGCTCTTAAATAAATCGAGGTAAGTTATGTGTATTCTTATTTAATTTATCAGAGAAAGTTGACATGGTAGATATGGATTTTCTAAATTTCTCTCTCTCTGAAAATGTCACTGGTACCTAGCATCTTTCCGGCCACACTCCGGTGTTGCTACGGCCACCGTTCTCCTTCTTTTTCACGGCTTTTTCACACCGTCTCACGGTGGTTGTTACATCCTCTCCCTTTGCAAGGACTCATTCTATAGCTCTCTTTTGTTTCCACGATCTCTGGATTCGTTCTCCCATCTCCGATAAAGCTTCTTGGATTCAACACCATGGGGTGTCCGTGGCCATTTCTGGTCAAACTTGACTCCACGTTGGATAAACCGGCGGATCTGACAGTGAAACCACCAGTAGCTGCAAAGTCCTTCGCCCAAGCTCTCTCAGATGAAGTTTTCGGTGAGTCCGTTCTTGTCAATTTTCTTTCTAAGGTTGTTATGGGTAAATTTGTGCGCGTGAAAATCTCCAGAGCTGCTTACGAAGCTGGCTTACCAGCGTGCCAGACGCACCTCCATGGATGGTTAACCCTACACAAAGGGGATGCGTCATTAACTACTCAAGCTCTGAAAGTGAAACTTAGCAATCAATGGCCTCATCTGCAGAATTGGAGTTTAATCCCACTTGGCAAAGGTTTTTTTGAATTCAATTTCAGCTCAATTGGAGAAATGCAAAAGATTTGGTCCCTTGGCATGGTTAATCTCAAGCCTGGGTTGATGAGGTTTTATTGTTGGTCCAAGGATTTCGCTCCTCAAGCACAAACTCAAACACACACACAAATCTGGGTAAGATTCATGAATTTGCCTCAAGAATATTGGGAAAAGCAGACATTGTTTGAGATAGCATCAGGTTTGGGCACCCCTCTATCAATTGATGACTCTACACAAAACAGACGCTTTGGTATCTTTGCACGTGTTCTAATTGATGTGGACCTTTCTGAAAATTTGTTTGAATCTGTTGTAGTTGAAAGGGAAGATCATGCATTATCTATTTCAATTCAATATGAAAAACACCCCACTTTTTGTGCTCATTGCAAGATGATAGGGCACACTCTTCAAACTTGCTCCAAACTAAATGCTCATAACACATCAAAGGCCCCTACACAAAAATCTCATACTGAATTTACCAGACCTGATGTACTTGGAAAGAAAGCTGTGAGTGGCTCTAGCAATCAGATTGAAAAGAGGGTCAAATTCTTCAATGCTGATATTCATAAGAAGAATCTTGACACCACCATTGAGCTAAAAGGGAGAAGTCTCACCTGTTTTAAAGGGTAAGAGTGATAGGAATGATGATCCACTTAACCAGGAAAAACACAGTGCTACTAGTAACCCTTTACACTTAGAATTAACACTTAATAATTCTTTTGAATTACTGGAAGTTGGTGAGGATAATATTGCAGAGGAGGCTAGGAAAGCTGATGGGAAACTCCCACTCATTACTGAGGATGATTTGAGCAGTGATAATGAGGTGGTTGTTTCCATAGAGAAGGCTAGTTTTTTGTACATCACAAACTCTGAGGCTCCTGGAAAATTGAAGAGTGGGCCCTCTCAGAATGTGGTTTGTGCTTCAAACCAACCTATAGTAGGTGCTGCTAATGGGAAGCTCCCCATAAGCTCACCTTCATCTCGAGTGCAGGTGTCACCTGGTTTGGCTAAGGGCCTTGCTTTTGATGAATCTTCTGTAGTGCCCTGTGTTGACATGCTCGGCCCTTTGCCTCAACCAATCACTACTTACCATGATGCTTTGACAAGTGATAAACTCCCTTTTAGCCATGTTTTGATACTTGTATCTGTCACCCCTCTCCCATCTGCTGCAACCCTAAAATTTTTGAAAATCCTTTCCAAATTTTGAAAAGTTTGAAGGGTTTGTCATCAAGATGAACCAATAATCCCAAGGCGCTTTTGATTATTCTTTTCAACCGTTAAAAATCAAACCTTTTCAACTGAAACCTCTTTCTAATCCTCAATAAAAGTTAATTGAATTGAACAACTCCCTAGAGATGAGACACATGTACCTAATGTCTTAAGGTTTTGGATGGAGATGTGGTATCTAAGTCTCTTAGTGATCCTGGATGTCTAGCCCATTGCAACTCTTAGTGCTTTCCGGACTCCCCAACAAACTGGATCACAGCCTGGTTAGGCTCGATGGGGGAGTGGGAGCGGGATCCGAGTGTGGATTAGACTAGTGATGTGGATGGTCGCACTTGAGGG
>Ga0228710_1006646_pt1 | contig 17436 bp, 9 predicted proteins | sample MedpolnodulmetaG_FD_177995 | JGI IMG/M metagenome (GOLD analysis project Ga0228710, IMG submission 177995) | Root nodule microbial communities from Medicago polymorpha collected in Santa Monica, California, United States - pink nodules | ecosystem: Host-associated > Plants > Roots > Nodule...
TCTGTTTTCTGCACGTTCAACATGAAGCACCAAAACTCCATTAAAGCAAAATCAAATACCAAAACCTTTCATTAGCAACACAACACCCATCTCTCAAACAAACAACCCATGAAGTATGCAAAGGAGAACAAATTCAGCCTCTTTGTTGGGAAATCAACTGGGACAGAGAAAGAAATAGAAAGGGGTCGTAAGAGATAGGAGGATATAACTCTGTTTTTGTCGGTGTCGTCGCTTTCGCCGCCAGTGTCATCTTTATCGTTACATAACTCAAGACCCGCAACACAACCACTCATTTCTACTGAACCATACTATCTCCACTCCACCATTCACATTTCATATCAGAGAGCCACCCCTTGCTACTAACCTGAACAAAAGAATTTGAATGCAGAACCATGTGAATGTATTGCAAACCATAGAATTTTAAAAAGGGGTAATGGCGAAATTGTTTCCACTTTCCGATTTGTTTTGATAATAGAATTAAAAAATAAAACAATAAAAAAAAGTAACTTGATAGCCGGTAGCCAAAAAAGAAGTATTGATGTGGTTGACTGTAGAAGCGTGTGTTGATGGACGTTTGTTAAAGCGTTTGTCGATAGCAGTTCTCAATAAGGATTTTTATTAAATATTCATAATCTCAATAATCTATTTGAGAGCACACTCATGGGCGAATTTGGTGGTTTATACATTTCCTTGGAGAGTAACACAATAACATGACAAAGTATAACTGCTTTTTATAGGGTTTTTTTTCTTTCGATAAATGACTTTTAGAGTTTTATATATTTAGACACAATTGGGTTGATCTGATGTTGGTTGCTTGAGATCTTGGAGTGTGTCCCTTTTAAAATCTCAGGTTCAATTTGCTTCTTAAAAAAAGCGATCTTAGATTCAATTCCCTCCGGTGTCAATTTTCGGTGGGTTAGTTTGATTTCTTGAGAAAAAAAAAGTAATATGTATTTGTTTTGGAAGAGATTTTTTTTAATTGTTTTCATGTCTCATGCCTTATATGATACGTTTTTTTAATATTCAATTATGGATACATTTTAGTGTTGATGTGACAAGTTCAAATCACCAAATCAAATTTTTTTAATTAATATTTGTTAAAAATAATAATTCCAAAAATCGTTTGGGTTTTATCTAGAGTTGGGTATGTGAGCTGACTCACGCGTGTATTGTCAATAGTTGTTTTAATTAGCAATGCTAGAATCATGAAACAAGAGTAAAATGTCAATTTATGAAGTTCTAATGAGCTTTTACCGATTTCAACATCCCACAAAATAGATTTTAGAAAGATATGAGCAACTTGCATTCAGTTGTTTATGCATTTGTCTAATCTTCACTCGATTGAAGGGCAATCCAGTTGACTTGAATTTCAACTCAAGTTATTTATTTTTAGATGTAAACAAAGTGATAATAATTTAATTTTATATTGTTTCCCATGATTATCAATTTCTTAAAAAAAGTCTTAAAATCGAAAAATTATACCTTTATTTTTATTTATTATAATCTAGTGAAGCACAAAAATTACAACATAGAAAGAAAGAAAAAAACTAAAGATCAGCAAAAAAAAAAATATGAATACATAAATGAAATCCTAAAGAGATAGTAGTGCATCATTGACATGTATTGCTATTTGTATCCAAAAATCATTTTGCTTTTATCCTTGATTATGTACATTTCCTCTTCTTTGTTGTAGGATTGTAAGAGACATGTTGCCTATGTACCATGCAATCATATTTTGAGTGTAATACTAATTTCCCTTTTCCTTATAGTCTTTGTTTTCTTTCTTATTTTGCACCAGCCAATGAGTGCAACACTATCACAATACCCAAAAGGAAAATAACGAACATACTTAAGAGGAAAATGGATAGCAATATATCTTACATTGTTGCAACTAGTTTACTAAAGAATGCTTCGAGGCTGTCACAATTAGCCATAAAGCATCAACAACAAAAGAAATATTAGGTTTATTCATCTATAAAAGGAGCACAAGGGGTTGAAATAATAACAAAGAGAGAACAGAAGGAGAGAAAACTACAGAGAAAAAATTGAAGAAAAGCAAGAAATCGGAGTAAAAAAGAGTGGAGATGAAAAGAACCCTTCATTCTTCCTCTCATGAAAACCTTCCCTAGCCTCCATTTTCATAAAAACATTATTTTCACCAACACATCAACCTTTCATTGATCTTAGAACAACATACTCCTCCAATCACATTTCTAATTAACTTTTGTTTTTTCAGATTCATTCAATAACGTATGTATCTAGACTATATTATAATCCATATACATCAATTATTTAATATATCTGAAAAAGAAAAGTTGCTTAAAAATGAGGCCGGCGAAAGTATAAGTGAAAGAAACATATATCTAATGCCTTAAACTTTTGGATGAAGAAATGATATTCAAACTCAATACAAATAAACCCTACACCCCTAGCACAAACAACCCTAATACCTCATTTCTGCAGTATAATGGGTAACATGGTCGCTTTGTATCCTTTTCTCCTTCTAATATTTTGTTAATCTTTTTTAGGTATTCTAATCTTTTGCTTAAGTTTTTTATTTTAGTTATTACTTTTATGGTGCACAAGTGAGTATCATGCACAATCTGATTGAATTGATATAAATGACTGATGATAAGGGTTATAATTTCTATATATAAATTAAACATATTTAAAATTATACAATTATGTGCTTTTATGTCATTTTATACTGACTATATCTAAATTTATCAAATATCATTCCAGTGACTTTTCAAGTATAAAATATCAATTATAACTTATAAGCTATAATCTAGCTTTTCACCTATAGTTAGAATTGATTAAATCAAAATTTTAATCAATTCTAACAATATGCAAAAAAATTAATCAATTGTAGGTTATAGCTTATAAGTTATAATTGTAGCTTATGTCTAAAAAGCTATTGGGTTGATATTTGGTAAATTTAGATGTAAAATATAAGAATAATGCTAATGTGCACGGCAAAAAATATCGTGCAAATCGCACGAATCCTTGTAAGAGTTGAGATTTCCATTCAATTACTGTGTTTTTTATTTCTCATTTGCCTAACAATACTTATGACCTCCATTCAACTACTTTAGTGCCTTCCATTGACGGTGCTTACCAACCTCCATATACTTTTGCTTGGTTTTGATATTCACTTCATCTTCTTTTATTTTTCTTTGGTTTGAAGGGAAATGACCAAGGGAAAGAAATACAATTCACTCACGGTTCTTTAAATATGTTATTTTACAAATTTCTAAGTCAAAATGTCTTTGCTTTAATGCAATACAGTTACACTAAAAAGAACCACACATTTATGACAGATTAAGTGCATATACAAGGCAGTCGTGCATTTTCGTACACCCTGATGTCGTGCTATATAGCACTACTGAAAATTTAAAATGACAAAAATACATAATTATATAATTTATTCCACCTAGGTTATAAGCTAGTGGATTAAATTTTTCACCTATCGTTAGAATTGATTAAATTTTTGATAGCTTAATACGATTTTACAAATTAATTAAAGTTCTTCATCGTTAGAATTGATTAAATTTTTGCGTAACAACAACACTATGATTTAACAGATTAAAGGATCAAAGAGATAAACTCGAGAGCTTGATACAAAGGAATAATTCTTAGAATTGAGATTGAATGACTGATTAAAAGACCCATTACTAACGAGGTCCTTGTGAAGATTAACAAACAAACTACCTAAAAAAACTCTAACCAACAAAATAAACTTTAACTAACTTTTATATTCTAACAAGGTATTTGTCATCATATCTGAACATTTCTCATTAGTATGGATCTTATCAAGTGAAAATGACTTCATCCTGTCATGAGTAATTCTCATGCAAAGGACTTGCTTCACAGAACAGAACCCAAGTCATTCATTGCAAATAACTTGCTTAAATTCACAACGAGAGAATTTCTTGGAAAACACGCAATGTTGGCAGTAGTTTTATCGTATTCATGCTTCTTCTGAAGAGAAATTCTAATATGGTCACAGGACTAGAGAAATAGTGTTTGGTCACACACACATAAAGAAATATTTTTTAATAATAAAGAAGAAATTGATAAAAAAGATGATTGAGTATTTTGAGAAGAATCTTTTTATGTATGTGTGTTCAAACATTATTGATTTAATCTTGTGACCATGGAAGAATACCTCTCTTCTGAAAGAATCAAATTTTTTGTACCATTGTCACGGTGCCTGCTTGAACCACTACAAACTTTTCTTTAATCTACAAACAAACAATTTCTTACCTTTATATTTGAAACCCTCAGGATGCTCCATATAGATCTTTTCTTCCAAATCACCATGCAGGAATATCGTCTTAGCATCAAGTTATTAAACCTCTAGGTTCAAGCTAAACTGTTAATTCAAGCACAACTCGAATAGAAGTCATCTTCACCACATGTGAGAAATTTCTTCAAAGTTAATACTCTTTCTCTGATTAAATCCTTTCACATTAAATCTTGCTTTGTATTTTGGTTGATATTTATTTTCTTCTGACCTTATATCTTATATACCCATTGTTTTTTAGTGCTCTTTTACGCTGAAGCAATTTCACCAACTCAAATGTGTGATTGTAAACATACTCATATGGGTGGCTTAAGTGGAGCCTCTTCAATTGGCTCGTCAAGGATCAATATGACAATGTATTACATTTTTAGTTTGGTCCCTCACAATAAAAATTACAACTTTTAGTACTTCATAAAAATAAACCGGGACACTTTAATCCCTTAGCTAAACCTCCATTGATTTTTTTTCTTTCTGACATGTAATATTTCATCAAATGTGTCCGTCCACGGTGTCATGATAATGCCTCTGTTATGTGATCGAATTAAGGGATAATATAGTCCATGACAATAATTGAAAAGAGACAAGTTAGTCCCTATACATGTGACCTAAATTCCCAAATTGTATCTTCTTCTTTAGAAACACACAAACCTAGATTGAAGTATATATTTATATAGTCTAATTAAAAAATCAACAATTTTGAGATTGATTGAAATTTAAGCTGCATATAATCTCATTCATCATAATTCCTCTTATACTCAAAACAATCCCTATGAATACTTTTTAAAAAGCTTCCACATGTTTTTTTTTTTAAAAAGAAAACTTCCACTTATTGAAAATCTGCGTGTTGCAATATTTATCTCACTTGTGCCCCCACATATTAGTGAAGCATTAATATTTTTTTAGGGTTAATAGGCATTTACCCTCCTGTAATATATGTCATTTCTGGTTTTTTCCCCTGTAAAATTTTTGTTTTGATTTACCCCCTGTGAAATATTTTTGTTTTGATTTACCCCCCTAATAGGCCAAACAAAAACGAAAATTTCTTAAAAATAAAATAAAATTGGTTTTTGTTTGGCCTATTAGGGGGTAAAATCAAAACAAAAATATTTTACTGGGGGGTAAAGACCTATTAACCCTATTTTTTTATTTCTATTATACTCTTAATTAACTTTTTTTTTAAATAACTTTTATATAACAATTAAAATATTTATAACTTTGACAAGTGTTTGACTCAAGGACAAATCCGATAATCTATCCGGCAAGGGCCTAATTTTTGTAAATACTTGATAGCTAGTTTGACAAAAAACATAAAATAACATAATTACAAAATGATTTGACTTATGTAACTATTACAAATTTAATTACTATTAATTTAATTAATTATTTTTTTCCTTCAACATCTTTTTAGAAAAATGGGGTTTGACTATGACTTCAAGACAAATTTTTCTTTTAAAAACAATGTTTGAAAATGTTTTCAAACACTTGTTTCTTTTCTTACCTCTAAAGAAAGTGCTAGACATCGTTGAAACTCACATATACAATTATTAACCAGTTTGATTTGGCGGTGTAAGTTGCAAACAGATGTTTGTGTCTCAATGAATTGTAGTCGTAAAATAGGAGAAGCTCAAAACTACGTTAACATAAAATAATTTTTTATTGATAAATAGTTTGACAAGAACATAAAATAAAATAATTACAAAATGATTTAACTTATGTAACTTTCTTTTTTTATGGTGTTCAAGGTTCGAACCCTAGACCTTACATATATTATGCATTGTCCTTACTAACTGAGCTAAGCTCACGGGGACGCTTATGTAACTTTCTAACAGAAAGGTATAAAGTTCAAATTTCCTAAAAATAATAATGACCATTATTATTAAGTTAAATAATCAATTAAGTCAAACACTTTTATTTTCTTTCTAAAAAATAGGGAATGAAAAAAGTTCAAATTTTCTAAAAAGTAGTTGTAAAATGACCATTACTATTAATTTAATTTATCAATTTTCTCCGTCCTTATTTTTATTTTTGTAGAAAAAAGTGTTTGACTTTTGACTTCAAGACAAATTTTCCTTTTAATACATTTTTAAACAATGTTTGAAAATGTCTACATACACTTGTTTCTTTTGTTATCTCTAAAGAACATGACAAACCATCGAAACTCACATACATAATTATTAACTTGTTTGGTTTAACGGCGTATGTTGCAAACAAACATCTCAATGGATTATAGTCGCGAGTAAAGAGAAGTTTCAAAACTACGCTATTCCAAACACATACTATGAAACTCCAAATTCAAATTCGAGTAAAAATGTTCAGTCTATCAATATCGTATTGTCGGGACACCTTGACTCAAGACACTTGTTATTGAAAATGAAAATTTAGTTGTAGTATGCAATAAGAAGGACAAGGACAATGTTTTAACGGAAAACGTCATCTTGTTAAAAAGCTTCCGTTTACTTTTCTTTCCAACCAACCTCATCATCTAACAACACTGACGAAAAAACTCTTTTCCCTTTTCTCATTACAATTTCAACTTTTCCTTCATTTTCTCACACTTTCTCGCATTTTCTCTTCTCACATGGCTTCAGAATCAACAACCGAAGAAGATAACAACAACAGTAACAAATCATGGGAACACATCCTCCGCCGTATGCTTCCCGCCGGCGCACCGTTACCCGACGAAGACCACCTCGATTACTCCATCGCCGTCGAATACGAAGGTCCTCCGGTTCCTTACGACGTTCCGAGAATCGATCCGGTTGAAATCAGTGCTTCTTCTTCTCCGATTCGCACTGCTTCCGTACTCTCCGATCGCGGTCACCGTGGCGATGATGTGAATTCATCGATTCCTGTTGCTATGCCGGTTTATTCACGGTTTTCTAGGTTTAACAGAGTTCCGAATAACGGTTTTGGTTTCAACCGCGAAATTCGAAGTCCTGTTGATAGTCAAAGATCTTCTTCTGTTTCTAGAAGTCAATCTCAATTTGAAGCTGATCGGTTAGATTTCTCCGGCGAAGTTGCCGCCACCGCCGACCGTCACTCGGTTTCCGTTTCCAGAACTCAATCTCAATTCGAAACCGATCGGTCTGATTTCTCCGGTGAAGTCGCTGCCGTTGACGGTGTCAACGGCAGCGACGACGGAAACGACGGTGAAAACGGCGAAGGTAGTTATGTTTCCGGTTCGTCACCACCGGTTCCGAATTCAGCTCCGGTACCGTCTCAAGTCGTTGAAGGAAAACGACCTACTGTAGTAACATTTAATGAACCTAGGGTTTATGATTCGGACGGCGGCGATAGCTATTCGTCTCCGCGATCGGTTGCGACGGAGCCGGTAGGTTCACCAGGGGAGGCGAGGAAGAATTCACTAGTGAAGCGAGGTGTTTGTAGTAGGTGTGGGAATAAGAATAGGTTGAAAGAGAAAGAAGCGTGTTTGGTTTGTGATGCAAGGTATTGTAATAACTGTGTACTGAAGGCTATGGGTTCAATGCCTGAAGGGAGGAAGTGTGTGAGTTGTATTGGGAAAGCGATTGATGAGAGTAAGCGATCCAGTTTAGGGAAGTGTTCGAGGATGTTGAGTCGGGTTTGTAGTCCGTTGGAGATTAATCAGATTATGAGAGCTGAAAAAGAGTGTGCTGCGAATCAGTTGAGGCCGGAGCAGCTTGTTGTTAATGGTAGGCAGTTGAGGCAGGAAGAGTTGGCTGAGATTTTGGGTTGTTCGATTCCTCCTCAGAAGTTGAAACCGGGGAGGTATTGGTATGATAAGGATTCTGGACTCTGGGGCAAGGTAAAATTGAGAAAAATAACTAATTTTAGTGTTTGAATGTTTAGAAATAGCTAGATTTAGTGTTTAGAAATGGATATGGATGTTTATGGAAATTGCTATTTTTGGATTATTTGTTTAATTGCTTAATTTGGAAGTCTTGGCTTTTCAGGAGGGAGAGAAGCCGGATAAGATAATAAGTTCAAAGCTTAATATTGGAGGGAAGCTTCAACAGGAAGCAAGCAATGGGAATACTAGAGTCTACATGAATGGCCGTGAAATAACAAAGATCGAGCTTAGAATGTTAAAGGTAAAACCTTGTTTCTCCTTGCGTTTTGGCTTTTGGAGTCAATTTAGAATGGAATGTTTAAGCATGCAGATCAATAGGTGTATTAGAAAAAGCTAGTGGGTGTACTAGAAAAAGTTAGATACTAACTTCTTTAATGTCCTTTTGTGAGTGTTTTCTATGCTAGGGCTTCCACTAGTGGTATGTGCAAATAAATAACATTATTGACTCCGTGTTTATTGTAGAGTTTTGCAATTTTTAGGAAATTTGCTGTCTTAGAAACACAAATGGATATACAGCTTTTTCCTCCTATATTGGATTATGGCTATTTCGGCTGCTAAGCATTTACTCCCTCCATTTCAAAATGAGTGTCGTTTTAGCCAAAAAAAATTGTTTCAAAATGAATGTCACTTTCTGTTTCCAATGCAATAATAACTTTTTCTTTTCAATTGTACCCTTCAATTAATACTATATACACTACTTCAAAAGTATTATTTTTTCTTTAATGAAAAACAAACCAATAGTTGATTAGGATAATTTGGTAAAATAACATTTCTCTTTCTTTTAATTAATGCATTTCTTAATATCTGTGTAAAAACCTTAAACGACATTCATTTTGAAACGGAGGAGGTAGCTTTTAACATGGTTTCTTTGTAGTTAAATTGTTGTCAAACACTAACAATGTTTTAAGTAAAAGGTAGTAAATGAGCTACTTAATATGTGCAGGGTAGAATATTATCAATGAAAATATAGCTTAGGTATCTCATAGATTTGGTGTAAAATCGTCAACAATTCCCTTCAAGGTTCTGTATACATTGATTAACAATCGTATTTGTTGATGATCATGCTTCTATATGAAATATAGATTGATTAGGTATCTGTATCTATCTCTTAGATTTGGTATCCAGTGGATTCATTCATTCATGGTTTTTATGAGTCAATCGATTTTTTCTGTCATCTATTATGCACAATTTGCATCTAAAGTGTCTACCTTTACTTGGTAAACTTTCCTTTTTTTTTGTCTGCTGTCTATTTTTTCTTTAATGCCTGTTTCCTCTTCTGCGCATCTTTATATCTTCTGAAGAACATTTCTTTTCTTGGCAAAACTATGTAAGATCTTGGGTAGTTTGTCTTGAAAGAAAGATAGCAAGAACCTTTTTGTAGACAATCCTGCTCTGCTTTTTTAATGCAGTTTGACAATGTTCAGTGAAAGAGATATTCAATCTTTTTATTCTTATTCCTGGATATACAATTTCAATTCAATTAAGTACCATTAAGCTCAGACGCTTCACTTTTGATCTTTTGTATCTAGCTGCGTTGGAAGTCTTCAAATTGCACCTTGTTTACCTGTTTGTAACTCATAGCACTCGTCATCATCATCAAATGATGTGTAACTTGTCTGTTTATCTGTTCAGCTAGCAAACGTTCAATGCCCGCGAGATACTCATTTCTGGGTTTATGATGACGGATCTTATGAGGAAGAAGGCCAAAATAATATCAAGGGCAACATATGGGGAAAGGTTCTCTCTTATCTGATAATAGTAGTTTATACCTGCTGTGTATTTTTAGCTTGAAAGCGTCTGTCTTGATTTGGTTTTTATTTTTTATACAATATTGGTTTGGTTTATGGTAGGCAGGCGTCCACTCGTTTCATCTGTTCATTATTCTCTTTGCCTGTACCGTCTAGTAATCCTCCTGGCGTCAGAGACAATCCAAGTAACTATTCAACAAGGTCAGTGCCTGAGTATTTGGACCAGGGTAGAGTTCAAAAACTTTTGTTGTTTGGCATGGAAGGATCTGGAACAGCTACTCTCTTTAAACAGGCATGTCTATTTCTCCTTTATATTACCCACCTTATCTAATTGTTGCTTGTATCATGCCTTAAATGTCAATGTGGCTGGTCTGGGATCAATAACTTAGCTTTCCTTTTTGTGCCAATAAAGGACTTAGTGAAGAGTCATAGTTTATTTGCCCAGTTCTTAGAGTAATTGATGCTGTTGGACTCCTACTGATTATAGTTCTCAGTCAATAGACTATTTTCTAATGTTTTTAAATATTGTTAGAATATATGAACATTATCGTATAATATTTTGATGGTATTTTTGAATAATTCATGGTAACTTAGATTAAATATTAGGTATGATTTGGTAGATAGGTTAGAATGTGACAGATGTTTGGTGTATATTAAAAGCATAGCAAAATACAAAGGTTGAAACAGTGTTACATTTTGATTCCTCCCGGTGGAATCAAATAAGTTGTTCTGTTCCATTTTATTCTCGTGCCTAACACCACTTTCGGATTGGTTCCTGATATATATATATATATATATATATATATATATATATATATATATATATATCTTGATTTGTTTCCTTATTTGATTAACATTAATATTCTAGTAGCATTGTATATTGTGTAAATAAAGATTAGTGTTCTGTCCTTTTTAATAACTTCCATTATATCAGTTGATATAGTGGCTTGGTGCTTTAGGCAGGAAAACATGGGGGTTGGAGTGACAAGGAGATCATCAATTCAGCTCCCCCTACACTAACAAAATATCAAGTGACAGCTAACATTTTCTATTTAAGAAAAAAAATAACACCTAATATATTATTCACATCAAGCTATCAATTTTAAATATGATTGTATTAGTAATAGTTCTATGCATAAATGTCGCGTGTGCTTACAATCATAAAATGTGCCAATGCATGCTCATAGCATATGATTGCATATATGCATACTCTTAAATGTATATGTAGATGTGTAGAAGTTTTTGTTCTAAAAAAAGATGTGTAGAAGTTTTATTTTATCTTGTTTCAATATTTCGAATGTGTGTGCTTTGCTTTTAAATTTTGGATGATGGAGATGGGACTTGCCCCCCTTTTTCCTGTTTAGGTACTTTTTTTCGTTGTGCCTATTGTGGATGGTTGTTTCATGTGTACATGCCATAGGAAATTCTTTTTATTTGAAAACTGGATGATTAGAATTTACATGGTTTCTGATAGAGACCTGAGTATGAGGGGATAAGTAAAAAGGGCTATTATGTAATGAAGATTATGGTAAGGTTATATGGTAAATAAAGAGTGGTTTAGGATGCTGAGTTTTCAAGTTTGTTATGCTTAAGTAGTTTAAATAATGAGATGGGTGAATGGTAGTAGGTATGCAAGAATATGGTGGGAACCATTATGGTTAGGCAAAGAAAGAGTGTTCTCTTTCTTTGAGGAGCTTTGCTCTGGGGTAGTTTGGAATTCATTTCCTTCTACAATTTTACTTTCTTCATCAATCAAATATATTCTAATTTTCATTGTTTTATCTATTTCTCTTTATTAACTTCTGTTTCTGAATTTCGTGTTCCCATCAGTTTCTAATGCCAATTCCCTTTAACATCTTGCAATTATTTTATTTTTTATAATTCTATTTGGTGTTTATCCTATAGCTCTGGTACCAATTGTTTTCATGGTTTTAATTTTACCATTCATATCCTTGGAACAGGCCAAGTTTCTATACGAGAACAAGTTTTCTGCAGAAGAGTCACAAAACATCAAACTCATGATTCAAAGCAGTATGTACAGGTATCTCAGCATTCTGCTTGAAGGAAGAGAGCAGTTTGAAGAGGAAGCTCTGGCAGAGAAAGAATCTACTTCATTAGAAGTTGAAGGATCTGGACCTGGTATGACTTTACTTTTCTTCCCTTTCTTTATTTTCTGTGACGGTGCGTGCTGTTTCAATTAAGTTAAAGTGTCACTGGCTCAATGCTAACTTGTTGATGGCTCACTGTTTCTCTTTAAGTCGATGGTTCTATTTTATTGCATTTGTTTTCAGTCTCAATCTCAATTTACTAAATAACGGTTTACATTTGTTCTGTATGTTTCTTGGGTGTTTTAAATCAAACTGTTGGTACTCTTGGGTCATTTGTTATGCAGATGTTTAACTTTATCAAATTTAACTTTAGTTCACTCTTTTGTATTCTGTCCGACAATAATGAACATTTATTCTAATGAAGACAATCCAAAATTATAACTGATAACCGCCATAACACCAAGGTTTATCTCACATTCTCACTAGATGGTTTGACAGCATCAATTAATATGTACAGAACCATTGAGCTCTATCATAAACCAATTTTTCAATAAAACCGTTGGCACTGATATCTTTTTCATTACTTACTTTCTGTCTTGGTTGGAGTTCTAAATGTTAGGTAAAGTCTGAGTTCTGTGAGTAAATCTAATAATTCTGCAATACATATCGCAGAAACAGCAAATGATGAAAACAAACCATGCATTTACTCGATCAATCAAAGATTCAAGCATTTTTCTGACTGGTTGCTGGATATTATGGCTACGGGGGATTTGGAGGCTTTCTTTCCTGCTGCTACACGTGAGTATGCTCCAATGGTGGACGAGATATGGAAAGATCCTGCTGTTCAGGAAACATACAAGAGAAGAGAGGAATTGCATAATCTTCCTGATGTTGCTAAATATTTCTTAGATCGGGTATGTTGCTACCATTTCATTTTTTCTATGTTGTCTTCTTGAGAAGTATTTGGTGTGGGTTTGTCTTCTATATTTCCTTTCACCTGTGGATATGAGCTATTAATCTTATTAATTTTACAACTAAAACATCATTTTGCCTTTTCCATTCTGGAGTTAATTAATTCAATGCAGCACGACTCGGTGCTTGCTGTAGTTATTATTTTACCTGTTATTCCTCATTAATTTTGTTACATTGGGAATAGCTAAAATGTTCAAATATATGCAATAGTTGCATTGCAACTTATTTGGTTACATAAAGAAACCTGAGTAGTAAAAAAAAGGTGTATGCTGAGGAGCTTGAATCCATTTTGTGAGGAAACCAATTTTTCCTCTAAAATGGACTTAAAAAGGGGCCATTTATTATCAATTAAAAGAAAATAATTTAAAGGGATTGATGGGTCAAATATGTTAGCTCTTTAGAATAAATGAACTTCTTCTGGACTTAACTGTTGATCGTGTGCTGGCTTGTTCTATCTAAGTCACCTGTAAATTGGGTTAATTGTTTGGTAACATTCATTTAAACATTTACTAAATCAAGTGGCAGCACATTTAACTAATTGGGGAAGTTTTTAGTTTCATTACATAATATTGTTTTTTATATGAAACTATAGTGGAATGTATGCATAACTACAAATTTGTGCTAAATATTGACATTATGTTTAGATGATAAGTACAATGTGCAAGGATATGGCCCTATAGTGTAACCTTTTATTTGAAGTTTAAAATGGTTAATTGCAATTGGGTTCAACCTCAAGAGCAGAGGTCCATAAACACCTAGCCGTCACATAAGTTAAGGCTCGCTGGAAACCTTGATAGATATATTATTGTTTAAAACATTTATAAATTGGTCAAGATTCACTTATACCACTCAGGATCTAAATAAATGTTGCACGTTTGCACTTAGATATTACTATTGTTAGAGCGATTTTATAACGGTGTTTCATTTTATACCACTCAAAGATTATTTACCTTGTCAGGATATGTTAGTATCAACACATATTATACTTCCCGATTGTATAAACTATTTACTATTTGAGTAAATACCTATTGAGAATTTTCTCAAGTTCGCATTTGATTTTACTTGTAATTTAGCCATAAAATTTAAATATGTTAAACTTACTTTCCATTATTGGATGGTTTATGTATGTTCTTTGAGCATTTTCGATTGGCCCTTGCCCTATTTAATTAGATATCTATGAAACATTAAACCATATCGAGGAAAAGAAAGTTTGTGAAAACTTTAATGGCTTCCATATTAGCCTATTAGGTATTAATGTTTAAATCATCATAACAAACGATTGTGAATAAATGTTATTAGTTTATATTAGGGGTGGCATAACGGGCCCAACCTGTCAGGCCAGCCCGTTTAGCCCACTATTTTTGGCGGGCTGAGTCGAAGTTTTGAACTCGCTTCCTATAGTTGGCTTGCTCCGCATAACTCGTTGAAAACAGGGCGGGGTGGGGCGACCCACTTAACTCATTTTTTTTTTTAGACTTATTTTATCCTTTTGGATTTATTTTGGTTGTTGGATTTTTTTTAGGATTTGAACTTTATATGGTACGTTATTTACGATTTATGAGCTATGTCTGTCATGTCAACAAGCAATTATGTACTTCTATCTTTTAATGAGCGGCAAATCTCTAAAAAGATATAGAAAGTAATTGTTCAAAGTATGTGTTAGATACCCAGCTTGGGCCTAAGCCCAACAAGTAAGTTGGATAGGGAATTAGTTACATTTGCTGATGTGCACAGTTTGTTAGATGAGGAACCATATATTTAGGGAGAGGGCATGGTAAGGGAAAGGCATTGAGAATCATTTTTGGTTAGAACCTAGCAGGTTTGGGCAGAGAGAGGATTATCTCTTCTCTGAAGGGGTTTTACATGTGGTTGGTTGAATTGAAGGAGAGAGAATGATGAGTATAAGAATGGGGTGCATGTAAAATCGCGAATGGAAGAATTAGGAAATGGTTTGAAGGTTGGGAATGGGCAGAGAAGTGGTTCTTCACTGACAGTTTCATCATTCATAGTTATTTTCCTTTTCAGTCACCATCTTGTAAGGAGCTAGGTCCATTCCATGGCAGTGCAGTTACTTTCTTCTTTTACTTGTACATATTTCAGATCACAGGGAAGGGGGACTCATCCTCTGTTTAGAGTTAATTTCAATACAGCTTGTGTTAGTCCTTTCTTTAATTTTGTGGTTCCTATCATAACCAGACAATGGATATAGATTTATATGATATTACCATCTTGGAAAACCTACAATTGGGTAGATATCCTCTACCCGTCAATGTTACGATGTTTGCTTACTTCGCTATGGATTGAAGATTTAGAACATAACCTTCAAAAGAATATATGAAAAATACTCTGTAAATTTGAAAATCATGACCTTGAGTTATATTACTCAAACCCTACTGTTTGGTCCATCTAAAATTTGGCTCGTACAATATAAAATAATATATGTTTGTCATGTGCTTTTTCTGATATTAAAATGTTCCTAGGTTGAATGTGATTGGATTTTTCTAACTTCAAATATAATATGTCCCTGTTTTATTGTTGTCATTTGTTTATTGCAATCATTTTAATAGTTTTTATTACGTGCTCTAAACATATGTGATCCTGCGCAGGCAATCGAAATATCAAGCAACGAGTATGAACCTTCTGATAAGGATATATTATATGCTGAAGGAGTTACACAGAGCAATGGTCTTGCTTTCATGGAATTTTCATTTGATGATAGGAGTCCTATGTCTGAGATATACAGTGAGAATTTGAATAACCCAGCCCCCCAAACCAAGTAAATCTTCTCTTCCATTTCCTTTTGTCTTGTTTTGTGGAAACTTCTGAAAATGTTTTTAACCTCGTAACATTGTCCTTGGCTCAGATATCAACTGATTCGCATAAATTCTAAGGGGCTACGTGATGGCTGCAAATGGTTGGAAATGTTTGAAGATGTGAGGGCAGTCATTTTCTGTGTTGCCCTGAGTGACTACGACCAAATGTGGCCCACTAGCACCGGTAAGCTTCAGAACAAATTGCTAGCAAGCCGAGATCTTTTCGAGAGTCTGGTGAGGCATACTTGTTTTAAGGATACCCCTTTTGTGCTTTTGCTAAATAAGTATGATGCATTTGAAGACAAGATAAACAAAGCTCCTCTGTCAACATGTGATTGGTTTTTGGATTTTGCTCCAGTGAGGCCCCATCACAATAATCATGTACTAGCACACCAAGCATATTACTATATAGCTGTAAGATTCAAGGAGCTTTATTATTCCTTAACTGGTCAGAAGTTGTTTGTGGGGCAAACTCGTGGTCGGGACCGTGTCTCAGTTGATGAGGCATTCAAATACATTAGGGAGATCATCAAATGGGAGGATGAGAAGGATGAACTGTATGAAATCAATCCTGAAGAATCATTCTACAGTACAGAGATGAGTTCTGCTTTCATCAGACAGGAATGAATTCCCAACATTTGATAACCCTTGAGACAGGATACCAAATGACGAGCAAGGAGTCTCGCCGATCCACAGAATTTGTCGAAGCATTGCATTTATGAAGGACTGAGAGGTCATTTGGCTGGCCTATGTGAAATATGTTTTGTTTTGTTTTGGTCTCTTAGGATCTTTCTGATCAGGTTCATAATTATTTTTTCCCCAATGTTAAATAAGCTAATTTGCTTGAGAGGTTGTAAATTCAGAGGTGATTTGTTGTCTGTACAGCTTATATATTGATAAGTGAGCAGCTTAAATTGAAAAAAAAAAATATATTTGCTTTACCCGTTAACCTGCCATTATTATTTAATTGAGATAAGGTATTACCTGGCAAAGGCTACGCGGTAGGCAACCTCTTTAGGTCTCCTACCATAGGAGACTTGACTTTTTTTTTTTTTTTTTACAAAATTAATGTCAACCATTGGATGTGTTTGAAAACTTTTGAAGAGCATAGTATTATCATACTCTTTAAACATTAGATTATTTTCACACTATGTTCCATCATCTTTCTCTTTCCCTCTCCATATCTCTTACTCGCCCAACAACAACAACGCCATCCACCGCCGCCAGAAAATCACAACGACAACGTGCCGGAAAATCACAAGAACAACGACGAATTTTGGGAAATCTTAATCCAATCCATTCAACCCAAAGTTGCAGAAAACAACATTCATTCAACTCAAAGTTCATTTAATCTGATTCACCTTCCTGAAAACAAAATTGCAGAAAATGTTGATTTCTCAATTATTCAATTCATTCAACCCAACGTTCACAGATTCATCACTAAACTCAGATGAAAGTGATTGAATCCGTCGCCAGAACAAATGTCACACAACAAAACAATCAAAATCGGAATAGAAAATCTCACAGAACTCAGATCTGGAGAGGGATGGTGTCTGAGTTCAGATGTGAACACAAGCTGGTCAATGGAAAATTACGAATGAAAATAGAATAAAAAGAACAAAAAAGACGTGTTGATGTTGAAAAAAAAACGACAATTTTCTAATGAAGATTGATGAAGGAGAATTTATTGTGGTGGAGGTATAGCAATCAACAGAAAGTG
>Ga0228710_1006647_pt1 | contig 17435 bp, 11 predicted proteins | sample MedpolnodulmetaG_FD_177995 | JGI IMG/M metagenome (GOLD analysis project Ga0228710, IMG submission 177995) | Root nodule microbial communities from Medicago polymorpha collected in Santa Monica, California, United States - pink nodules | ecosystem: Host-associated > Plants > Roots > Nodule...
GGGGAGGGGATTGTGGTAAGTGCGCGGTAGTTTGAATTCGCACATTGAATGAAAAATGTGAGTGTTGAACAATATATAAGTAAGAGGACCTATAAACTCAATTTCTTAAGTTTTTGGGTTAAGATGTGTGGTGTTCGACTCATTTGTGTGATTGTTCTTGCCTTAATGTGGATGATACTTATGCTCCCCTTATGACCTAACACTTTTTTTGTCTTTAGACCAGTTCTTCCAATAATAATAAAAACTTTTCAATTCCTATAAAAGGTGATAATCTTGAATTCCATCAAGAGGTAAGTAAGGTCCCACCAACAATTATCTCATTATAAACTCAAACTCGAGTGTTTTTTTTATTAATTTGACCATAATTGAAAGTCATTAAACACTTGAGATCAATTATTTAGTGTGTGACCTACTAAATATATATAAAAAAAGTAAACCATGAAGTTGAGTTTTTAGGGAAGACAACCTAAGAATCCATAATATTCTAACTCTTTTGTACTCATTACCACTTGGAAATTTAGAAACACAGTAAGTTTGGGCGGTGGCTAATATAATATAACATAATAACCCTTCCATTATTTTACTGCGTTGATTGGTTTGCTTCTTTATCAATTTGTAGTTAAGAGTGGGAAGTCAAGTGGGAAAAAAGGTTAAAAAGTTAAAATATTATTTTTGATAAGGTTGATTCTTCAGCTAGTAGTGGAACTTTGTGCGTTATAGTTGTAGGTGCTATTTTCTTCCATATAATTTTTCCCCCCTATTTCTGATGCTAATTGATTTTAATAAAGAAGGGACAGTGTTAAAAAATCAAAGTGCTTTACATGAAAACACTTGCTAGCACATAAAAGAAGCACTGTCTCACCCCCACTCTATTTTTATTCCCTCTCAACAAATAAAAATGGTAGAACATTCACATAATAATCTGCTTTAGCTTTTAATGTCAATCTTTTGACGTGGATAAGATCAAACTCTGTTACTCTTTTTACTTTTAAATTTTAAACTAACTTATAACAGTGTTTATAGTGAATCCTTGACCTCTTTGTTGAAATTTTCAATTTTGTTGTGGAAGACAATTGATCAAGTTTTTCGTACCATGACTCATATTTGAACCAGGTACTTCTTCTGTCTTTTTGACCTCTCCAGTACACTTGTCATTCGTGTTGCATCACTTACTTTCTTTATTCAAATTCTCTTACTAAGTAAATAGCCAAATAGACCCTCAAAATGGTGAACATTGACAAAACTATTCTCTCATTTTTGCAAGTAGATAGCCCCTCTATCAGCGTTATAGACTACGGCATAACATATTAACCAAATATGCGGCCTCTCCGTGTTGATCTCACGTCAATGGCACCATACTATAGACTTGAATTTAGGTCTTTTGGAACAAATTTGCAAGTATTTACTCCATGAACAATTATAATGACCGATAAATTCGTCATTTAGATGAGCAAAATTTCATAGAAAAATTAGTCCCTGATGATTTGCAATGTGCAACATCATAGTCTCTAAGGTAAGAGTTATTGGAGGGGTCATTTTAAAGTACATTTTACAAGTTCGATAATGTATTTATTAATTAAAAAAAATGAAAGACTATTTTTTTTATTCAACAATTTGTCTATTCACTCTTTTCTTATGCTTTTGTTCCTTTTGAACTTTTTCTTTTCATTGACTTCCTTTTCAATTTAATTTATTGTTCTTAATTGCAAATTTTGAGAAGTCATTTAGTACCCTCATACCTAGCAATCCAACTTAAAAATTTCATAGAGAATTGGATCAGAGTGTCAAATTATTCTTCAAATTGAAACTGCTATAATTTGATGTGAACAAGCGTATGAAAAATTATAATGGTTATGTGTCCCACATTGGTCTGAAAATGTGTTTATTAGTAGGGCAAGACAATCATCGCTTTTTAAACTGATAAGATTTCTGCTCTTCTCCCATTAAGTTTTGCTCCCGCCTAACCAAACTGACCAAAATACCTCTGCTCTAGTTAACTAACGCAAGTGTAAAAAAACGAGACTTAGTTTTTACACATGCGTGACTTAAGTCACGCTGTGTGAGTTAACTCACACTGAAATTAACACATGCGTCACGCAGGTTTTGTTTTTGCATTTCACAATGTACTTCCTCCTTCTTTTAGCTTAAACATGTCAGCATGTACTTCCTTATGTTATTGAGGTTTGTTGACATTCTCACTGCTTTGGTTGTTTATTTCTTTCGATACTCTTGATGCATAACCAAAAAAATGTGGCTTAAATATGCAATTTGTTCCTATAATTTGGACGCGTTTTGATTTTCGTTTTAAAAAGGCCCCTAACCCCACTATTCAGTTGAAGTGGCATGGTTTTGGCCACATGGCAGGCTACATAATTTATTTTTTTTGAAAATTCTTTTTTAAATTTAAAAAAATTTGAAAAAAACTGACAATTAAATTTTCGATTTTTAATTAAAAAATATTTTTTTTTTCAAAATTCTGAAGAAAAAAAATTAAATTAAAAAAATCGGAAAAAAAACTGAAAATTAAATTTTCGAAAATTCATTTTTTTTAATTTGAAAATTATACATTACATTTTTTTCAAAAATACTGAAAATTATATTTTCAAAAGTTATAAATTTTGAGATTATATAATTTTTAATTTTATTTTTCAAACATTTATTTCCAGATTTAAAAAATAATTTTCAGAATTTTAAAAAATTTCAGATTTTATTTCCAGATTTTTAATTTTTAGAATTTAAAAAATTAATTTTAAATTTAATTTTCAGATTTTATTTCCAGATTTTCAAATTAATTTTTAGAATTAATTTTCAGATTTAAAAAATAATTTTCAGAATTTAAAATAGTTTTTAATTTTATTTTTCAAACATTTATTTTCAGAATTTTTAATTTTTAACTTTATTTTTAAAACATTTATTTTTATTATTTTTTAATTTATTTTCAGTTTTTTTAATTTTAAAAAATAATTTTCAGAATTTAAAAATATTTTTAATGACATGGACTGCCACGTGGCCAAAGCCATCCCATGTCAGCAAAAAAGTGGGGTCAGGGACCTTTTTAAAACAATTTTTTTTTACAGGGATGTTTTTAAATTTTTTTTTTTACAAGGACGAAAATCAAAACGCGCCCAAATTACAGGGACGAATTGCATATTTAAGCCAAAAAATGTAAGAAAAGTTAATTAAACAGAAAATAAAAATGGGAAAATTTTAAATCCAATGTTGTTATATTTTTTAGCTATGGATATTTGAAACAAAAGGTACCTTTAACTTGAATATGGATGGAGAAGAAGAACAGGAGAACAAAAATCACTTGTAGAATGCGTTTGTTTTGTGAAGGAACCAGCTTAACATTGTGAAAATGCAAAGGCAAAACCTGCGTGAGTTAACTCACGCATGTGTTAATTTCGGCGTGAGTTAACTCACGCAGCGTGACTTAAGTCACGCATGTGTAAAAACTAAGTCCTGTTTTTGTACACTTGCGTTAGTTAACTAGCGCAGGGGTATTTTGGTCAATTTGGCTGGGTGGGAGCGAAACTTGCTAGGAGAAGAGCAGAAATCAACTGATAAAGGTTGAGTTAGGCCAAATCTAAAATCTAAGATGATATCATAGCCTATTCAATATTCATTGGGTCATCTGCTATCAAATTACCGTTATCGGGCCACTTGAGTCACATTCCAGACACTCAATCTGGGTGTTGGTGGTGTGTTAAGAGTTCCACATTAGATGAGATAAAACTTGGCAATAATCAATTTATAAGTGGAGTCAGTCCTTATAATACAAGTCAGTTTTATAAGAGTCGAGTTAAGTAGAACGTGTTATAATTTCGTTGAGCGAGAAGCTCTAATTTCTAACTTCGTAGAACCACTTTAAGAATGTCTTGAAAAATGAAAATATTGAATCTGCCGTAAATACAAAGATAGACTTAGCCAATCAGTTAAAAACTATTATATAAGAAAATATATTTCAAAGAACTCCATATGAAGGGAAAACACACATGGCTGACATCCAATGACCCTTGACCAATTGATTGGTTGAATTAAGAAATAATTTGTAATAAATCGAGAAATGGAAAGAAATATATATGTAGATTTTAACATCCACAGTAAATAGTAACTCATCAGTAAAAATCTGTCTTTTGTATGACTATATGTTAAAGGCAATATTATGCTTATTTGTTTTATAGAAATGTGACTCCAAGATATCTGGAAAGAGAAATTATTTTGATATTTTGTTGTTCCAGTCAAGTGATCAAAATTTCAATGTATCAATAAATATATTGGACCTGCATAAATGCACAATATGAGCTTTCTTGTGATTCAAATAGGAGTGAAAATGAAAGGTGAGACTAGAATGAACAGAATTAACAAGACATTGTTTCTAGACACATACGTGCATATGATATATAGATATATTTGAATAGATTTTCCTATTGCTTTTTATGGTCCCTTCTCTGTTTTCTTTTTTATTCCTTACCAAAAAAAAAATGGAGAGTTCTTAAACCAAGAAAATCTCATTCCTAGTAGAACGGCGCCACACGAAACAAAGAAGAATAAAATAACTTTGTTTCTGTCCTGTGAAGTGGTGAATCGTGCTTGTGCAAAACAGCCAACCAATTTCATTTCTCTCAAAATGGGTTTTTTCATATTCAACCAACTTAATTATGTTTTTAGCATTAATTAAAGGCTTTTTGCGGGTACATATTCAACCAACTTGGCATTATTTTAAAGTATTTGGTTGAGCAATGAAGTTTAGTTAAGGACGTGAATAAGCTAGAATAATCTTTAGTCATATTTTATTTAGGGTTAATAGTCCTTTACCCCTTGTAATATATGTCATTTCTGGTTTTCCCCCCTGTAAAATTTTTGTTTTGATTTACCGCCCTGTAAAATATTTTTGTTTTGATTTACCCCCTAATAGGCCAAACAAAAACGAAAATTTCTTGAAAAAATAAAATAAAATTGGTTTTTGTTTGGCCTATTAGGAGGGTAAATCAAAACAAAAATATTTTACAGGGGGTAAATCAAAACAAAAATTTTACAGGGGGGAAAACCGAAAATGACCTATATTACAGGGGGTAAAGACCTATTAACCCTTTTATTTATCTTTTGATCTAACTTCGAATTGTCAAGTAAAAAAAATTCAACTAATTTGTCTTAGTCTAAATATTAACACATCCTCACCATATGGATTAATTTTCCCATAAAAAGATACGAGATTGTAGTTTACGCGTTAATAAGTTCATTGAAGAAACTAGTACGAAGTAAAAAATGGTGCTAACCACACCAAAAATTTTAGAATCTAGATCCGATATAAGATCTCAGTGGTGGTTGAAGTAGTTGCAGATAACGGTGCAAAAACACAACTTGATTTGGAAAGTTGGTGATGGCACCCACAAGTACTCAAACGTTCAAATTAATATTTGAATGAAGTGAGCTAGTGATAGATAGAAATTTTAATTAGGTGTGTTTTTGGCGGAACACCGTCAAATTTCGAATGAACTTGAAAAATGGACTCATCGTTGAATTAGTTCAAATTGGACCTCCGCTCAGGCCGAAGCAAATGTTATTAGGTTGAACAAGAAAAAGAATAATATCCATGATTTCCTTCACGCCTAAAAAATTGATGCCGCCACCAGCATAATTAATAAAATGGTTTTCCTGGTGATTTATTATTCATTTCATATCCTGAGATTATGACCCTTAAGTCTTGGAGGGGATATTAGAGCTTCTGAAGGAGGCACAAGAGTTAATATTATAATAGTTTTCTAAAAGCAATATTGGTCAAAATATTCTTCACCATATAATATCCACAAAAATGGCGACAACAAGAGGAGGCACATCGCTTTCTATTGTAAAGTTTTAGCTGCTCAATGGCAACTATAGTCATAGAGATATATCATGGGACCTTTCAACATCTAGTAGAGTTTGTTACACAAGAATTTATCAACCAAAAATGATAGAGTTTGTTATAAAAGAGATTTGAACCATGTATGTTGGGGGTCACATAGACATATTTTATATAATATAGAGGTCATAACTCACAAGATGGTCCATGATGGCAAGTATTCCTTTATCTGGTCACATGCTCTGGAATCTCTACTCTTAATAGGCAAACTATAACGAGCAATTGAATGTCGTGATGACAAAGGGAACTTGGTCACATTATGTATTAACCTTAAGCACCATCCATCATAGAACAAGTGAGCATGCCTACATTGTCTTGAACATAGATTAGTACAAGTGTCCATTGTCAATTCCAAACTCTAATCATTAGATTAGTGGGGATATAAGTATCATCAAATGGATCGTAACATCAATTCGTTAGTAAAATAAAATAAAAATCACAATAGGCTCATAATCCACAAGAATTATGAGAGAAATTCAAACATCACATAAGCACAAATTAAATAAAATTAAGGTCATGCTAACAGGTGCCTTGAGACACCGGTTAAAAAGTGAAATATAGTAATATTTACATTAAATGCTTAAATAATTATCCAAAAAGGATAATATTTACATTCAAAGTTGTGTAATCAATGCATTAAATGCTTCATCTTTTGGCTTAAAATTTTCTCTTTTAATTGCCCTAACCAGTGCCCCACTGGTTAGCATTACCCATAAAATTAAAGCATTATCTTTGATCCAAGACTTCCATTTCTTGTTGAAAATGACCCTGCTACCCATCATATCATATATTAACAAATTTCTAATTAATTTTTTTTTGAGAGAAATTTCTAATTAATTGAGTTGTGTGATTGTGATCTTCAAAATCTAGTTTAAAAATGATGTAACCTTTCCCACTTTTTTTGGCCAAAATCTTCAATCTTATTAATTAATATTTGAATTCACGTGCTTTCTCTTATAAATGTTAATCATATAAATAAATCACTTTTGTGGGGCTCTTTTCAACCTAACCTTAATCATCTTCTAATATTGCTCACATATAAATACTAGTAGTCACCTTCTTCCAAATTAAACCACCACATTGATCTTCTGAGTCAGCTCAAGCATAACCATACCTTCTTTACAGCAACTTCTTCCATTCAAAGATTAAAATCACACATGGGCCGGTATACAACTAATCAAGTGCATGTGTATGTCCTTGTAATCATGTTATGTACATTCTTCTCGACTTTGCAAGCTCGTAGTCTCCGCGATCATCCATTGATTCACAAAAATATCGACAGCCGAAGCCTTCTACAGAAACTACGTATTCACATATCAAATCATAAACAAGTTAGGGATATCTCAGGAGATAGACTCTCCCCAGCAGGCCCTGATCCTCAGCATAATGGAAGATCACCACCAAGAAAGTAGCTTAATTTTCTGGAGTGATTTTGTTATGGATGAACTTTATAGCAGTGCTGTGAGCTTATCAAGCTAGCGCATAGTTGAATAGTGTAGTGGTATTTAATTCCTTCTCCCTTAAATATCGTACTTAATAGTTTCTATTTGTTTTCTAAGTTTCTATTTATATTAGGTCATTATCGTTTCTATTACTGTGTGCAGTGTGATTATAACCACGTCTGTTCTATTTGTTTTATTTTTCAATGTTCTTTCATCTTTCTTTTGTAAGTTTCTTTGTAGGAGGTGTTTGAGTGAAGAGGCCAAGTGCAACAGTTTTGTTTTTCTTGTAATAGTAATACGTTTACTAATATAATATATCTTTCTTTGATTATGCATTGTTTTTTGTCAAAATCAAACCATTTCAAAATTTTAAGTAACATCAAGGTTCTAAATCGTATTTATGTCTCACTATTGTGTGTGTATAAAGCAAAAAAATTGTAAGATTACAATGGATATTACATCTAGGGTTAAACATGTTTTTTTCCCCTTATAAATATTCAAAATATTCGTTTTAGTCCCTCTAAAAATTTCCTTTGACTTTTAGTCTCTAAATCACTTTTGGTCCATACTTTTAAGTCAGTTCATGTGTACTATTTAAATATTTGAATGAGTTTTTACAAGAATGTTAAAAATATTATAAGAATCTCTCATAAAAAAAGTTAGATTTTTTTAACCAAATATTAATTAAATGTGAATTGTTAAACGTCAAAAACATGAAAATTCATGTTTTGTTTGAAATTCTATTTTTATTTTGGAGAGATTCTTATCATATTATAAACATTCATGCAAAATTTCATTCAAAATTTTGAATGATAACCATGAGTTGACTGAAAACCAAGACCAAAAGTGGCAATGAAAAGCTTTTTGAAGATTAAAAATCGAAGCAAAACTTTAGGGCTACTAAAGCGAAAAACTTAAATATTTATAGGGACCAAAAACATATTTAATCCTCAAATTTATATAAGAAATTGAAAAATTTATCTATAATAGAAAAGATAATTAGCCACATAATGGATATGAGTATAAGTATAGATATAATTAATTATCCTAAAAAAACTGACTTCGGTTTGTATGGTGTTTTTGGCTTGAAATTTTGAAGAGTGCTCCTTTCAATGTCTCAGATTCGATTCTTTCCGGTACCAATTTTGATGGGCTAGTTTTCCTTCTTAAAAAAATAATTATCCTAAAAAAATTAGCAAGGTATGGTTGGTGGTATGGATGTATGGTATTTTAGTATCCATACCTTACTTTATAATACCTACAAGGTAAAAAGTCTCTTTATTAAAATAATGCATGTGAAAACTAAAGAAAAAAAATAAATGTGCTTCAAGTTATAAGTTCAAATGCTACATAAAGTAGATTTGGAGGGAAAAAATGTTACTAAAAAATTCTATTTTGCGTATGCAAACTTATGCATTATAAACTAGCGGTTTGGATAGAAAATAAAACAGTTTCATGTGTAATGATGATTTCAATATCTTTGTCTTCTTTTTTGCATCATCCACTAGTCCAACTCTTCGTTAGCTCGATCCAACTTGTAACCAACGATCGATTCATTGCCTTCAATGGCCACCAAAATGACAGAAAGGTCCTTAAATGACACATAGTATTCCATGACTCAGAAGAAAATATAAAATAACCTCCAGCTCTAAATTATGTTAGTCACAATAGTCCCTAGCGTTAAATTATGGTGTTAACTTTTCATAAAAGTTGATATGTCACTTTTTTGGGACAAGTGGCTTGATGATATTGCCTTGAGGACCAAAATGAAGTTTAAACAAAAAAAAAATCATAAAATATTTCATTAAAATAGATTTTTTAACCTATTTCTTCATTAACAGAAACCCAAGGACCATTTTGATTCCTTCAAAACATAACACCCTACCTTTCATCTTCCAAACTCCTCATCTTCAAAGCAAAAACACACACATTCAATGTTTGAGCAACTGTTTGCTATTCCGTTAAACTGACCATTGAAGTTCAAAGAGAAGTGTTGTCACTGAAGTAATGAATAACAATGACAAGGTTATTGAAAAAGTAAATGACTTTTTTTAGGGGAAGTAAATGAATATTTTTGTTCTTCTTGTTTTGAGCATGCAAAATCATATATTTTCACCTTCATTGTTCTGATTGTATAATGATTAGGGTTTTTGTTGTTCATCTTGTGTATCTAGATTCTAAGGTTAAAAATAGTTTTTAATATTAGGGTTTTCTCTTATGTATCATGTTGTTGTTTTTAAGAATGGAACATATGGCTCCTATGGTTTTGCATCATGGTGATTAATGGTTATTTCAAACTATATGATATTGGTAATGTGGAGTATTTATATAATGAGTTTTGTGTTTGGGAGGATGTTGAAACCCATTTCTCTAACAAGTTTATTCTGGAATATATGATCAACGAATGTAGAAAATACATGAGATTTCTGAGCATATAGTGGTTGGTTCCCTTACAGAGGAGATTATATTCATTTGCTTGATGATGGAGAGATCGTAGATATGTGTATCACTTCCCGTCGCAACAAGTAAGAAGTTCGTGTGTATTTTGAACATCCAATAAAAGTGTCAATAATTATTGCACCTGCACCTACTGTTGAGGAAGAAAATATGGTTGAAGAAAGTGTTGATGAAGGGGATGTTACAGAAAAAAGGAGTTGATGTTTTTGAAGATGTACTAATTGAAGTTAGTGAAGATGTGAATGTTGTTGAAGATGTTGTGAATAAATTTGGTGAGGATGTCAATGTTGTTGAAGATGATGTGAATGTTGTTGATGAAGGTGGAGATGATGTCAATGAAGTTGAAGTTTGTGAGGATCTTAATTATGTTGAAAAGGGTGTTGATGAAGGTGAGGGTGATGTGAATTAAGTTGAAGATGACATGAATGAAGATGGAGTGATATGAGTGAAGATGTACATAATGAGGCACATATTCCTGACAATTTTGTCAAATTTTGTCATATTTCAAGACACTTTTAATTGTCATGAAAATTGAAGATTACAGGAATAACTCTAACCCTAATATCTTCGATGTCGAACTCATTTTTCCTTCATTGACGACATTTTCTCCTCCATTTACGGTTTTTCTCTGGCATTCTCTTAATGTGAGTCACATTCGTCTCTCTTTCTTTCTTAGGTTTTTGTTTTATTCTATCTTCCCTTGTTTCATTAGTCGACATTTTGATGATGTACAAGATTTTACAAGAGTTTTGGATATGTGAAGTCATTAGCATACATGTTTTATGATTTTTTGTTTTATGTAGGACCTTTTATTTCCTCCTTTTTTAAAAAATATTTTTAGTGTGCTTGCAAATGATATGTGATAGTTACAAGGGGCCAACATAGTTGGAATGTCATTGATCTTTACGTGGAGGTATATGACTGTTAACCATACCTCCATCCAAATAAGACACTAGTAAATTGCCTATTTTCTAAATTACTCTCTTTCAATTGAATCTAAGTATGATTGTTAAGGTTTTGATTCATCTTTAGGGGAACACCACAATTATAACTTTTTAAATTGCAATGACATCAATTGAAACTTCTCACTGTTATATCACGGGGTCATATCCTACTTTCTTGAATCAAGACATGTCATAAACTAATAATCAAACGCATTAATCCCAACAGAGAAGGGAGGGAGATTCAAAGATACCCTAATTGTTGTTAAACATCTGAATCAAACCACATAATATCGCATTGTGTAGGACAATTAAAAAACTTGCAACCCAGTTATATCTTTTACTGTTTTTACTCTAATAAATTTAGTTAATTGCTAAGTTGAACGACAATCCTTGTGAAGATGATAAACTTACTACTTTATTACTTGTTACGATTTGGTGCACTTGCCAATTTGTCGATCAATATATACCACTTTTTATAGAATGAGAATTCATGATCTATTGATGAATCTTAACATTCCTCATCCTAATCATGCATCTATATACCACTTATAAAATATGTGAATTCATATCCTATGTACAAATTTTACATTCTTTATAGAAGAAGAATCCATAACCTATTGATGGATTTGAATACTGTTCATTTTAAACGTATATCTATGTAATGTGTATAAGTCATGTCATCAACCTTCAATCAAGAATCAATAAAAAATATTGAACTTCATATTCTAACCATTAACATTCCTATGATAAATATTGAAACATTCCTATGATAAATAATAATATAAGATTAAAAAAGCATAAATGTAATGTGAATGGTGCACTTTAAAACAATAAAAAAGGGTTCTAGACAACAAAGTTTTCTACAATTGTATGTTTAGAATAATATAAAAGTTTCTTTCACAAAAAAATATAATTTTTAACATGGGATAAATTAAATATAAAATTTCAAACAACAAAAGCTCAAGATAAAACTTATAAGTAACAAAAATTTAAATTTTAAATTAAATTTTGAGCTCATTTTTTGTGAAAGAAGTTTTTATAAGTTCTAAACATGCCTGTCAAAAATCATTGAAAATATATGTTGAATTAAAAACAAGGATTAAAATTGTTTGTACTAAATAATGTGTTTTCTTATGGGGACAAAAAACAAAACTTGGTAATTTTTTAGGGAATAAAAACATATTCAACTTTAATTAAAACATCAAATTAACGACGTCAAATTTGTGTTGATGATCACTCTTTAAAAAGTTTAAAATATCTACTTTATACATATAGTTTTTAGTTTGGAAGATTTTTTTTAAAGAAGTCTGCAACTTATGTATCCAATTGGTATGTTTTAATAAAAGAATGTATATATATGAACACAAAAACAAAACATCAAACTTGTAAAAGTAAAAGATCAGTCCTAATTTTATGAGGATCACCGAGACAAGGCTCTGAACTAAAATTGTAATTTCATTTGTTGATTTTAACACCCATGTGTACAACAACTTTATGACCATGAATCAATGGATTAGTAGACTTTCTAAAATTCAATGATTCTAATGTCTATTTTGGAGATGCATTTGTATAATCTATGTTGAATCAATACAATACAATCTTTGTGGAGAACATTATGGACAAAATAGTAATAGGATGTCATACTAGTTATGTTTAATTTAAAAACCATTCATGTGATTGGACAAAACAAGGGGCATGATACTAAACAAAATTAGAAATTATTGTCCCTCACAATACCATGAAACAACTTTTTGTTTCAAGTACAATTATCTAAAATACGAAAATATCATTTTATTTTCTATTAAAAGTATGTTATCTCTTTCCGATATATCTTCTCTCTCCCTCCCTCCTCTCCTGATTTGTCTCATGATGTTATGTTCAATAATCACCATTTTGCAAATCAAACAAACCCTAATTCTTACCTAGTAGTATTATTTTTTTTTTACAACCAATTTATTGAAGAGAGTATAATTAAATGATACTCTAATCCGATACAATGGAATCATTTTAACATCTTTCTAAAAAAATAATATAATACTATCTGGTCACCTTAGTTTCAAATAAAACCAGTCTCAACTCTATTTGCCAAAGCTTCTGGCTCACTTTCAACTTCTTGTTCTTTGCATGGAGAATTCAAATAAAGTGCCAATTTCCAAAATTGGCCTAATCATGCTGATGATATTCTCCACCTTTTTCATGAGTCCTCATGCTCGAACACTTGAAGGTGGAAGGCATATAGATAGCCAACGTCTCTTGCATGAGTTAATGGTTGATCGAATAAAGCAAAGGCGTTTTAGGGCTACTATTGAAGATAAGGCTGTACCAGGAGATATGCTTTCACCAGGTGGACCAAACCATATACATAATTAATCAGGTCCATCGTTGATTTTTCTAGTTTGTTGTATACCCTCAACCCTTTATGAATTTGAGGTCATGTTTTGTAATAAATACCTCACAAAAACCATGTGTTCTACACAAGGATTTGTTCTTAGATGTGTGAGTTTATTTTTGTTTTGTTTTGATAAATGTGAGTTTTTTTTCGAAACAAGATGTGTGAGTTTTTTATAAAGATGTGTGAATCGTTATCATTATTATCACTTTGCTATATCTGCTCTCGCTCTTTCTTTCTAAAGTAATGAGATACTATTGGATTTCCCATACGTGTCTTGCTATTGGTTTATTTTAACACACAAATAATAATGAAGGGAGTTTTATGTGGTAAATTAAGTCATCTCTTTCATTTTATTTACACCTATATAATTTTATGTGGTAAATCAAGGCATATATTGCAGCAACAATTGTTGGATCTAAACTATATAGAACCATTTTAGGTTAAATTTTAATAGGACCTTTTTACGATGAAAATGAATGTAATGCTTCATTTTTTTATTTTTTAAACTTGGATTCACGTCGATATGAACCCAATGTAGTCTCTTATTCATAAGAAGCTGGCATCAATATTGAATCTCTCAAATAGAAAACGACATCAATTTAATTTTTAATTTTTAATATTTTATTTTATTTTGTAGGGTATAATGAGGAAAATTTATGTCATTGTTCAGTTCACAATGTACGGGCATCCAATCTAATGTTTCACGTATATATGGATATCTAATATATACAATTATAGTGTGAAATGAGTTATAAAATAGCTAAAATAAAATATTATTCAATTTTTTTGGGGATAATTAGAGAAGAGTTAAGGTAAAGTACATGCATGACCTAGCTATCAAGAATCAACGTCTGTTTCTCAAGTACAATGCCATAAGTACTAGAGAACCATGTTGGTTGGGGATCAACTGTTTCATTTAAGTTACTTTTCAAAAAAAAATTATTATTACTTTCTCTCACCTTGGATCCAAAACACTCTAGCTCGAGAGTATACTGTGTAGGGTATCGACACATAGTGTTGCGATACTGTCTTCAAATAACAGCACCCTTAAAATACACTAACCGTTATAATTAGTATTAGGTCACTTTTTTGTTTAAAAAAATATTAGGTCAGTTTGTTATGAGCAAAAGAGAAATATTATGAACCAACACACGTGTACTAGTTTCACCTTTTGTGAATGTAAGTTTGTTCAATTGATAAGGATTCAGCTTAGATCTTACAAGGATCTGCGTTCGAATCATGTGTCAATATGAGAACTTCTTTGATGGTTGATGAAACCATAAACTCCAACTCGCTTAAACTTTTATTAAATAAATAAAAAAGTTGAGTCAACTAACCTTATTATGAAGAAATAATTTACTATAAATATTTTTCATTTTTTTGTTGTTTGATTAAAAAAATAAAACACATTAAATAACAAAAATATATGACAGATATATTGTTTGCTTACATTATGAATTATTCGGGACTAAAACTTGTAATTGTCTTAAAATTCAAATTCTTTTTACTTAGTTTTGGTTCAATCTCATAGAGAGATTGATTAATGTGGTTGAAATAGGTTGCTTCAATTTGTAGCGATTCAACTCATATCTCGTCAAGATTTAAGTTTGAACTTCGTTGTCAATGTGATGGCCTCGCATTAATAGCTAATATAAAAATATACTATTTGTCATCTTTTTCGAAGCTTTTGTAAGTTTTCTCTGGCGGCCCTGTTGAGCCTTTGGATCCAACTCTCTTAAGCTTTTATTAATCTAAAATAAGAGATACTAGGGGTGTGGCGCAAGTGGTTGGGACACTATGTTTAAGTGTTGTAATGAGATACCATTTGCGATTCCTACTCATAAAAATAAGAAAAACGTTTACGAGTGTCTTTAGGGTATTGTTTAAACATCTAAAATAAAAAAGAATTCCACCGTTGTATTTTCAATCAGGGGAGAGCTTAGCACACTTATTAGTAGAAACCAGCAGTATCAAAATGATAGATCCAAATTAAAAGGTTATTAGAGTAGCCTTAGAGTAGCATGGGGACAGAAAGCTCTCTTCATTGAGTTTAAGCCAGGAATGATATATTTTGGATGCCTTTGAGGCAAGCCAAAGGACAAAGGTCACAAATTAAAGTAGCATAGAAGGCATCTCAATGGTTGAACCATATAATTATGTACCATAAAATTAATATAATGTAACTGAAGGTTCAAAATGCGCAGCTCTGCATGCTTTCCCACTAAAAATATGATGACAATTAAAAAGAAAAGCTTTAACAGCTTAAGCTACAGTTGCTACTTAGAACTGACTTAACCTCAGTTATAGGGTAGTTTGTGGTAGCTCCTCTAAATATTGAGTACGTGTATTGAAAAATAAATTGAGTGTTAAAATGGTGACAAAAACACTTAATAATCACTTGTGTATAGCTCATGTAACCTATTTCTATAACAAAGGATAAAATAATTTGTTTTTATAATCTATAAGTTTTTTTTATAAGTTATATTAGAGAATTTTTTTTATAAAAAAGTTGTCATTAGTTTTTCCAAAACTTATGTCCATAGATAAACTTAAATAAGTCGATCTAAATTAGTCTTTAGTCATACATTAACACGCCTAATATTAAGCATGTCTACCTTCTCCAACACAAGTCGATGTCATACACTTATATGATTATGGCATGTGTTTCTTTTTCTATAGTTTACCACATTTAAATACTCTTCGCAAAATATGCAGAAAAATACAATATAGTATTGGGTGTACGCAGTTCAAAAATTAAACGAAATTAGATTAAGTTTATCCTCTAAAAAAATGAGTTTTTGATCTGGTTCGATTCTCAAAAACTAGATTTTTCCCAAATTGATTTCAATTTGGTTTCAAACCGGTTCATAATATGAACTAGTTTAATATGTATGAACTATGTTTAAAACTAGTTTTTTGTTCAAATAAGTTTTTATATTCAAGTTGGTTTATTAGTTGATCTCATTTAATGTGATAAGTCGATAATTGTGGTTGTTGTATTCGAGCCGGTTTATATTTGAATTGGTTTTAAAATTAGTTTTTTCAGTGTCACTACGGTATTAAATTTATAATTACGAATTGTTTTCATTACACATTGTGTTCTTCGATACTGGACTCGTCACACCCTATCTATATGATGGTGACACGTAATTGGAACATTCCTCTCCGAGTAAGCCCGTGTTACTACTTCAATGGACGACTAAGGGAAGTTTAGTTCAATAATTAGGGATTATTGACCCTAACACTACCAATATCTCCCCTTGTTGAACTTGAGTCAGCACTCAGTCGGAGGCTATTGCCAATAGAAAATCAAGGCTTAACAACACTGCCTTTAGAAGGACTTAGCACAATCACATTACACAGATCACATGCACATAACCATTGACATATATTAATTACAGTTCAAGATTCACGTATAGACTTAGCAATATAAAACACATGCATTGCCTTACAAAGTAAGGACCTCACACAATTAACAACAAACAAAATGTGTTTTTTTACATTTTGAATGACAATTTTTTTAAAGAAGTCAAATTAACCCCACAAAATTGTCACCAGAAAAAATCGAACAAAAGACTTTGAGAGATACACACTCCAAGGTTCCAAGCTAGCATCATCGGATCAATCAAAATGAGTTTTGAATGACAAATGTTAGTAATCTGTTGTTAGATTAGTTTTTCTCCATTTGTCCAGGTTTAAAGTGTTGTAATTTTATGGTTTTATTTTATTTCAAAAGTCAACATAAATTGGTCCTTTTGACATGTGTTTTAATTCATGAATTATAAATTACATGTCAGGTTGCTTTGACCATGAGACTGTTTGATTTTTCCTGTTATCATGCCTTACTTCCCCATTAGTAGGAACAACTAGTGCCACTCAATAAAAAAACGTGTTTCTTTCCTTCCTTCAGTCTAATCAATATAATAAATAATAGTATACACAAATATAGAAGAAGGGGTACTTCATTTTTTCTCCACGTACAAAACTACACTAATATATCATTCATTATTCTTCTAAGATGGGTCACGTAACATAATATAACATACTATTTGCAGACAGAAGAATTCTGCACATATATATACTCTCTCACTTTATATTTCTCAATACACAATTATTTTCTCTCATCCAAAATATTGAATTTCTGGGTTACATCTCCTGATATCTTTGAGATAAATTTGAGTTGTTCTGTCACCTCCGGTTATGATTCATAACGGGGAAGAACTGTTGTATCCTGGGAGGATATGCGCTTATGAGGCGGATAAAATCCTCAAGGACAGTGACTATGTCACGCCTCA
>Ga0228710_1006649_pt1 | contig 17425 bp, 17 predicted proteins | sample MedpolnodulmetaG_FD_177995 | JGI IMG/M metagenome (GOLD analysis project Ga0228710, IMG submission 177995) | Root nodule microbial communities from Medicago polymorpha collected in Santa Monica, California, United States - pink nodules | ecosystem: Host-associated > Plants > Roots > Nodule...
GAAGGTCGGTCCGTCTGGCGGTTGAATGATTCTACTCGACCTTGAACTCGGACGTCTCGCCCGAAAATGTGCAGGTCGCAGTCCAATCCATCGCGAAGATTTCGTCTTTGGGCGTTGCGGTAATATGGTACTTGTCGCCCTTCTTCGGGCGCTTCTTGGAATCGAACTTGCCGCAGGCGAATACCGTCTCGCTGCCGCTTCCGGTTCCATTTTCAAGCAAATGATCTTCTCCGCCAGCGTGTTTAACAGAGACTTGCTCCCAATCAGACATGGTTCCTACCTCCATCTGGTGTCGACTGTGATGTGAAATGTGGTAAAACTTCTCTGCGGATGACGCTCCGCAGGGAAGAATAGACTGGCGCGGCGAAAGCTATTTTCCGCCGCGCGCCTCCACCCAGGACTTGTCAGTCGGTGGCGGCAATGGGCCGGAGGGCTTGCCGGTCTGGCCCCAGGCGGACATCTTGGGGAAACTTGGGCCGATCAGTGCCTTATAAGATTCGACAAAGCTCAGACCGCCGGCGCCCGGAGTTGCCGAGAGGCAGGCATATACATATACGCCGCCGGAGTATCCCTCGGGCAAGATGGTCAGGTTTTTGTTGAGGTCACGTGCCGTCAGGTAGAAGTCGTCCCCCTTGCTGCCGATCACGGGCTGGCCTTCGTCACCGAATGCTGCGCCGTGCGCCACAATGAACAGATCCTCCGTCGGGCGAAGATCGGGGATGTCGCTGTCAAAAACTTTGTACCATTCGCCGAAGACATGGTGGTTGCCTTTGGCTGCGTCTCGAGCAATGTCTTCGACCATTCGATCGTCAGTGCAGGCTGCGATGATCATCGGAATCCTCCATCGAGTTGGTGTTGGTGGTCATTGGCATTCAGATCAGGTGAAGAAGCGCAGGTAGAAGGGTTCGTCGCTTGGCGGCCCAAAGGAGCCGAAGACCTTTGTGACGTTGGTCCGGGTTTGCTTGTTCGAAAGGTCCAGCGTCGTCGAAAGCAGGGTCGAAGCGATCCTGAAACTCCCCGAACTGGGGCCATCCGTTACATTCAGGCACGTCAGATATAAGTGAATCTGAGACGTGCGGGTTTGATCAAGGATGAGACAGTTGAATGCTGCCGGTTCCCCGAACTTGCTTAGATAGGAGCCGATGGGTTGCGCCAGGGCTGAAGTGTGACTTCCCCCGACGACATTGGCGCAAATTGAAGCAAGGGCGCCCGGCAAATCTCCGATGGGCATCGTACGGTCCAGCGTTTGCGATGTTGTCGCGCTTTCCACCTGGCTTGGAACCATCTGCACGGCATTCTGCCAAGTGCTAGGCTCCAGGTTGCGCGACCGGTCGTCCGACAGCTTCTGGATCAAGGCAGAGCAAATCCCCTCTGCTTCGAGGGGGTTGTTGGTTTGGGGGCCGACCACTAAGAATAGACCCGCAACTGTTTTCGCAAAAGGGTTCATATCGGTTCCTTCCGGGAGCGGCAGCGGGCACGCTGCACCCGCCGTGCGACAGAGCATCGGCAGAGGTCGCCGGTTTGCTCTATCGCCTGGGTTGAGCGGACGCGCTTTGCACCGAGCGCACCGTTTGTTTCTGGTGAGCTGCGTTTTTCGCGGTCGAGATCTGAAGCTCAGACCTGTGGTTTGATGTCGCTTTGAGGCGTGGAGCCGCCGTTGAAGAAGTTTTTGGCCTTCTTGAACTGCTCGGTGGAATTCTTGTTCACCAGCTCCTGGAAGTTTTTGTAGTCGGCGCCGCCTTTCCTGATGCGCCGCGTCTGGATGAGGTTTGTGACCTCCGTATAGTCCATGTCGATATTGACGTATTGCGTCGACGAGCAGGAGGACTTTAACTCGAGGAAGTACTCCTTGAACTCGATCTGCCGCAGGACGATTGCGCCGTAATCGTAATATCCGCCGGCCCCGTTATCGAGAAGGTAGCTCTGATAGGTGCAGGTCAGCGCTTTGTACTGCTGCGCCTTGCTGCTGGCACTGAAGGTCAGGTTGCCCATTTCGGTCAGGAAGGACTGGAAGTCCGTCAGCAAAGATGCCCCGTCGGTGACGATCGCTTTGGCAATCAACGACAGGAACGTGCCGGAGACCGATGTACCGGCAAACTTGTTCGAGTAGCTTTTCTGCTTCTGCCCTCCGATTGAGAGATCGGGAATGTTACCGACGACGTTCGTCCAGGTGTTTATGTCGAGTTTTTTCGAGTCGATATCGGGATAGTGCGTATGCATGTAGTCGTGGATGAGACCGCCCATCGCTAGAAGATTGTCCTGATTTTCGTTCATGATCCCGCCCCATTTCGGATCATCGGTTTTCTGGCCAATGAGGTGGAATTGGACTGTGCCCTGGTCGTTGGCAATTTGGTCGTCGCTTGGGGCCTCAGTATCGGTCTGGGCCAGCATCAGGGGTTTGGCATAAAAGAAGGTACGTGCTGCATCGTAGCTCTTGTTCGAATAGCTCTGTTCATGTTCCTGGACATTCACTGCGGATACGCTCGACATGCTTGCCTCCTACTGTGAGATTTGAACGTTGCTCCGAGAGACGTGGGCTTCCCCCTTAAAACTAATGGGTGCAATGATCCCCATCTATGCTCTCATTAGCTGTATAGCAGGTTGTTTCGGCCTGGACCTTTGTCTCAGACAGGCTTTTCTCTGCGGAATGCAATTTTGCGGTAACTGAGCGGCGGCAGGCCATGAATGGCCTTGAACGCCGTCGAAAAGTTGTTGCTGTTCTCATAACCCAGCGTTTCCGCGATTTTGGCGACGCTTTCCTCCCCACTGCGCAGGCGCTGGGCTGCCTCGGCCATCCGGAAATGGCGCAGCCAGGTGATGGGCCCGCAGCCGAAGGACGCTTCAAAGCGATTGACGAGCGTGGTCCTGTTGGTCCCAACCAACCGGGCCAGCTCGCTCAGCGCGGTCTGCTGATTGATGCGCTGCGCCAACAGATCGCACGACTTTTGCACGAGCGGATCAGCTGAGAAGAATAGCCCGGCAGACCGCCGCTCGATCTCAGCGACGCAGCTGGCGAGCCGCCTGAGAACTTCCTGCTGGATCAGCGGCCACAGCAGGTAGTCCGAATATCCGCTGGCGAAAATCGCGTCACGGTGCAGGCTGCTTTCAGAAACGAGTGCCAGTTGCAGCAGTTCGGAAGAGAGTTCTGTGGGCTTGTGCTCGTCTCGCTGGCGCTGTCGGCAGTCGACGATAAGAATCTGTGCCGCGCGTCCCAATCGCAACCGTTGGTGATCGACAACTTCGACGTGCCGCAGGGAGCTTGCTAATCGCGACAGAGTGATAGCCACTTCTGAATCCGAGCCAAGATATGCAGCCAGGAAGGAAGCATGCACCTCGAATACACCCTGAGATTCTGGCCCACCGACGGCTTGCCTGAGGCCAATCCGGGGCTGGGAGGGTCGTGAGCTTAGTTTAGATCGACGGAGTTCAGCGCACGGATTGGCACATGTTTGCAATCAACGCGTCTTAATGGAAGAAAAAAACAACCTTTGGGTGAACAAACAAATACTCATGCTCCTTTCCGGATCGTGGATGGTAGGCGGACGTCGCACCAGTAACCGGTTCAGAGGGGCCGGGGGCCATGATTCAGGGAAGGGGGTACGGCGCAATGTTCGGCGTCGGTCCTCACCGGATGGGATACCTAGGACCGGAAAGTGCGGTCGTGCATGGGCGATGCAGTTGCGCTGGACGCGGAGGCTCTCGATACCCTCCGCGCCACGATCTATATCGGCCTTTGTCCGCTGGGGTGCGCCGAGCGGGGTTAGCAGTTCAGCGTAGAACCGCCGTTCGCCGAGCTTCCACTTCTCCCGAAATGGTGGGCGTAAGCCTGTATACCCGCAAGTGCCGCCTCAGAGATCTGAATTTCCCGCCGTCCAAGACAGATGATGAAGTCCCCTATAACAAATCTCTTGATCGGAGCTGTGGGGCGCTTTTGCAGCAGAATGAGCGGCTGTCAACTAAACTCCCGAGCGTAGCTCGATGGTGGGCTATTGTGCCAGACGGGACAATGGCAGGACTATGTTCACTGATAAGCCGGTCTTACGCCAGTCATAGCTGAGGATACCACCGAATTGGCGGGTCACAGTCGCGTCCACCAACGTGCTGCCGAAGCCCTTGGATACAGGGGGGGAGGTTATTTCTCCTCCCCCGTCTTCACTCCAAGTGATGCTCAGGTCGTCGCCATTGACTTGCCAGACAATATCCACCCGGCCATTGTCGCCGCGCAGCGCCCCGTATTTAGCCGCATTGGTTGTCAGTTCATGAAAGACCAGCGCGAGTCCGTTGACCGATTGCTCGCCGCAAAGAATTGCAGGGCCTTCAAGAGAGAACCGGCTCCTGCCGAAAATTGCCGCAGGCTTGTGCGGCTCGATGACGATGCTTATCAGGTCCGCAAGATTGGAGGCCGCCCCTTGGACGTCGCTAAACGATGGCTTCACCAAGGAATGCGCAGCGGCGAGCGCATGCAACCGGCCAGACAATAGCGAGACCAAATCATCCTTACTATTTGTGCTGCGGGCGCTGATGCGGACCATGCCGTCTACGATGGTGAAGAGATTTTTGAGCCGATGGCTCATCTCTCTGGTGAGCAATTCCTGCTGTTCAAGCGCCTGCAGGAGTTCCTGTTCGGATCGGGCCATCTTCAGTGCTACGCCGATGAAATCGGCAAGCTCCTGCAGAGTGGCTCCGTGACCGCAGTGGAAATACCCGATCCTGTCGGCGACGACCCAAAGGGTCCCGAGTGGTTCCGTCCGCCCAATATATAGCGGCACAAGCAAAACCTCTGGCAGCGACAAGCCCGATGGTATCCAGTCATAGACGCGTTCTGGATGGATCGCCAGCGTCGGTGCGCCGCGGTCGAGCGTGATACCACAGGGGGAGTAATCGCGGGGAGTAGTCGCCCCGTTGAACGGCGAGAGAATTCCCCTCAGGTTATGCCAGCGGAACACCGGGAACGGTTCTGTCTGTTCGAGCAGGCTGACACCTGCGGAAATCGCGCCTGTCAGTTCCATGGCGAGTTCGACGAACTTTGGGAGCACCTCTCCAGGGCCATCGTGCATGCGTCCGGCGAGCTGAAGAAGTGCGGCCTTCTCCTGCGCGGCATCGCTGGGTGGCACTGGCCGCTGACTCAGGTCGACCGTGTAGACCGCCGCAACGTCGGGCTTGGACACCTTCGCCGCTTCCATCTTCTCGGTTCCCTTTCCGTGTGCGCAGACCCGCGAGATTGATAAGTATCCTATTTACACGATGTAGGCAAAACAGCCGACTTAGGCCAGTCTTCAGGATGCACCTGTTTGCGACGGTTACCTGCGCTCGCTGCCAGTACTGCCATTTGGACACGTGTGGCATTGTGCAGGAGCTCGCAGTGGGTGCAATCGCTGTATACGTGTGATGTCATGTTGCTCGCGGATCAATGTTCCTTGAATGCCATTGTCAGAATTCTGTCCTCGCTCATCTCCTCGCGCGAGAGGATGCCCGCCAGCCGGCCCTTCGACAGAATCGCGACGCGGTCGCAGAGGGCGAGGATCTCCGGGACCTCTGACGAAGCGATCAGCACGGTCAGCCCTCGCTCGGCCTCCCGCACCACGATTTCGTAGAGATCGGACTTGGCGCCTACATCGACCCCGTGGGTCGGCTCGTCCAGAAGCAGAATGCGCGGGTCGGCCATCAGCGCGCGAGCGAAGATGACCTTCTGCTGGTTGCCGCCCGAGAGCGTCGAGATTGGTTGAGTATCGCGCGCCATGCGGATGCCGAGGCGATGGCGGTAAACCTCCATACGCGTCACATCGCCTTTACGGTCGGAAAACAGCGTCCCGGAGAAACGGCGCAGGCTGCTGATCGCCGCATTCTCGCGCACGGAGTGTTGCGGCAGAATACCGGCAGTCTTGCGGCCTTCCGGCACCAGCGCGATGCCATTTCTGACTGCCGCGCTCGGATCACGGTGGCGGACCGGGGTGCCGAAGAGTGCCATCTCGCCCGATGCGAGCGGCCGCGCACCATGGATCACTTCAAGAAGTTCGGTGCGGCCAGCGCCTACCAGTCCGAACAGACCCATGATCTCGCCTTCGCGCACGTCAAAGCTGATATTCTCCAGATGGTCGCTGTCGCAGACCTGCCGCAATGACAGTGCCAGGGTGGTTTCGCGGAGCTGGCGTTGGCGGTATTCGTAAATCGCCGGCTTGCCGGTCATGTCGGTGATCAGCTGCTGGCGCGTGGTCTCGGCGGGGCGCCGTTCGCTGACGATCGCGCCGTTTCTCAGCACGACGAGACGGTCGCAGAGCGACAGCACTTCCTCCAGCCGATGGGTGATGAAGATGATGGCGGTTCCGGCCGCGCGGGCGGCGCGCACATAGGCGAAGAAGCCCTCAACCTCATGCGGCGTAAGCGATGAGGTTGGTTCGTCAAGGATGAGCAAGCGCGGATTTCGACCAGCCGCCTTGGCGATCTCGATGAGCTGCTGTTCACCGGCGCGCAGTGTCCCCGCCTCGCGGCGAGGATCAATGCCGCTCGCGCCGACGCGGCTGAGCAGCGCTCCGGCCTCGGAACGCATCCTGCCGAAATCGACGAAACCTCGCTTTGTGGTCGGCATGCGGCCGAGGTGAAGGTTCTCAGCTATACTGAGCGCGCCGATCACTGAGAGTTCCTGGTGCACGAAACTGATGCCGGCCTCAATGCCATCGGAGACAGTACCGATCTGTGTCGGCTGCCCGTCCATCTCGATCGTGCCGGAATCGGGATGGAGCCCGCCGGACAGAATATGCATCAAGGTCGACTTGCCGGCGCCGTTTTCGCCGAGCAGCCCGACGACTTCGCCCGCATGGAGATCGAGATCGACAGAATGCAACACCGTGTTGCCGGCAAAGCTCTTGGCGATGCCCCGAGCCCGCAGGAGCGGCCCGCAGGACGAGATGCCGGCAACGGATTTGCTGCCGGCAGCTGTGGTCGCGCCTTTACTGTACATCTTCGGGCGTCAGGAGCTTGCCGGCAACGGGGATGATCTTTGACGGCGGCTCGGTGCCGGCGACAAGGTAGTTGTAAAGCATCACGCTGGAATCGAGCGCCTGCTGGTAGGGCGCCTGATCGAGAAGGCCGACCATTTCGCCAGTCTTGAGATACTGCATGTTGTCTGGCGTATGGTCGAAGCCAACGACGCCGACCTTGCCGGATAGGCCAAGGTCCTTGACCGCCTTGGCCGCGCCGAACGGACCGCCGGCGGTGACGTAGACCATAGAGAGGTCGGGGTTGGCGGTCATCATGTCCTGCACCAGCGAGTAGGCAGACTCGGCCTTGTCCTTGTTCTCGAACGGGCCGACGATCTCGATATCCGGATGGTTGGCCTTCAGAAAATCGAGCGCGCCGTTCATGCGCTGAGTATGCTGGGTAGCACCGAAATAGCCGGTGATCACGCCGAGCTTGCCGTTGCCGTTCATCTTCCTGGCGATGTACTCGCCGATCTGCTTTCCGGCTGACGTGGCGTCCTGGCCGATGAAGGCGAGACGCTTCGACGGCGCCGCGCCTTCGGCGATGATGTTGAACACGGGAACGCCCTCGTCGGTCGCTTCGTTGATGATGCGGGCCGTGCCGTCGAAGATCGGAACGACGACGATGCCGCTATAGTTCTTGGCCAGCGCTCCCTCGATACCGGCGACAACGGCTTCGGCAGAAAGCTCGTCGCCGAGGTCGACGAAATCGACCGTTGCGTTGAACTTGGAGAGATAGTCGTTGGCCGCCTTAGCGCCCTCGGTTACCGGAGTCCAGAACGGGTTGTTCTGGAATGACAGGAACGCGATCTTGATCGGGCCCTTGGTGTTTTCTACTGCGACAACAGTGCCGCCTTCCGGCGCCTGTGCTGCGGCCGGCATCGCAAAAGCGATCGTGGCTGCTGCCGCGAAAGCCAGTGATCTGAAGGTCTTCAATATCATGTCTCTTCTCCTCAACCTTGAAAATCAGTCGTCGTCGCCGCGGCGCTGGAGCCCATCCAAGCCCACCGCGAAGATGATCACGAGCCCCTTGGTCACCACCTGCCAATAGGCGGAGATGCCGAGCAACACGAATGCGTTGTTGAGCAGCGCCATCAGCAGCGCGCCGATGATGACACCGATGATCGAACCGCGGCCCCCGCTGAGCGCGGTTCCTCCTAGGATTACGGCGGCGATAACGTCTAGCTCGTAACCCATGCCGAGATTGGGATCGGCACTGGCGAGATTGCCAGCAAGGATCAGTCCGCCGAGCCCCGCGAGCAGGCCGCATAGCGCAAAGACAAAAAGCCTAATATAGTGGATGTTGACGCCAGCCAGGCGTGACGCCTTGGGATTGTCGCCGATCGCGTAAATCTCGCGGCCGGTCACAGTTCTGACGGCGAAGATGTGAACGATAATCGCCAGCACGATCATCAGCAGGAACGAGACCGGTATATTGTGGATGCGGCCCGCACCAACGAATTCGGCGAAGCCGCCGAATGGCACCGGAATGCCGCCTGTCATCAATAACGCGATGCCGCGAGCGATTGACAGCGTGCCGAGCGTGGCGATGAACGGATTGATGCGGAAGCGGGTATATAGCAAGCCGTTGACCACGCCGCAGGCAAGACCCGTCGCAAGGCCACCGACCAGCCCGATCGTCTCGCTGCCGGTATCGCGCATCAGAACCGCCCCGACCACGGCGGAAAGGCCGATGACAGAACCAACCGAGAGGTCGATGCCGCGGGCGATGATGACCAGCGCCTGGCCCAGCGCCACGATCGCGACGACTGAGGCCTGCCGGCCGACATTGAGCAGGTTGCGCGGCTCAAGGAAGTAATCGCTGGCAAATGACAAATAAATGGCCACCGCCGCCAGCATCGCAAGCACCGAGGCTTCGCGATGTTTTCCAAGGTCACGGATGAAGGAAAGGCTCTGGTTCATTCCGCTCACCGTCGATTGAACACGGGCTGGCGCTTTTCCTTGAAGGCCGCACGGCCCTCGGCGGCATCGGCGGTCGCAAAGCAGATTGTCTGCAGGTCACGCTCGTATTCGATTGCCTTATCGAGCGGCATGGAAACCGCGGCTTTAAGATTCGCCTTTGCGGTTTCGGCTGCGATCGGCGCGCGGGCGGCGATTGCATCCGCAATGGCCCGGGCACGGGCGAGTAGTTCGGTCTGCGGCACGACCTCGCTGATGAGGCCCCAGGCCAGCGCCTTCTCCGCCGTGATCGGATCGCCGGTCATCAGCATCAGTGCCGCATTGGAGGCACCGATCGAATGCATCAAATGCGCCGCCATGCCGCCGCCGCCGATCCAGCCGAGCTTGATCTCGGGAGCGGCGAACTGGGCATTGTCGGAGGCGATGCGGATGTCGCATGACATGGCGGTTTCCAAGCCGCCGCCGAGGGCATATCCGTTGACCGCGCAAATCGTGGGCTTCAGCAGCGCGCGAAACGCGTCGCAATAGTCTGGCCGGTTGCGGAACTGCCAGGGGGTCTTGTAGGTGTCGAGCTCCTTGATATCAGAGCCGGCGCAGAAGGACCGCTCGCCGGCACCCGTGAGAATGACGCAGCGGATCGAGTCGCTATCATTGCATTCGTCGACCGCGGCGACGATTGCGTCGGCCATTTCGGGCGTGACTGCGTTCAGCTTCTGCGGTCGATTGAGCGTGATGGTGGCGATGGCGCCGTCCACATTGAACAGGATGTCTTGCGTCATGGTGATCCTACCTTTCGCCGCCCTTGCTGCCGCGATGATCTGCATAAAGTGTCTGGAGTCGGTTGATCACGCCCCTGGCCGGCGCCTTCTCGAGGAATGACTCGCGCAGCAGGGCGGAAGCCCTGCTTTGGAACGCGATGTAGCCGTTGTGGCGCGGACGCACATAGGCCTGCTCCAGCGTGGCGACGGTGTTCGAATAGAACCTGCCCCAGCGGGCATTCACGCCTGCATCATGCCAGGCTTCCCGCCGGGACGGCTGACCTTCATGGCACGGTATGAAGCCGATCTGCGCGTCGGCGCTCATCAGCCAAAGCAGGTGCCGCTTCAGTGCCGGCGTCACCTCGCAGCGGCGGGATATGCCGATTCCGGTGCCGCCGAGAGTGGAGCCGGGACGGTCGCCAGGTTCTAGCCGCGGCGCATTGTGGAAGGTGATCGGCCGGCCGCTTACCGGCGCGGCATAGTTCACGTAGCCGTAGACCAGCGGCACGAGGGCGACGTCGTCGTGGGCCGCCATGTGCTCGAGGATACTGATCGGGTTCTTTTGGCGAACCACATGCGGGCTGCGAGCCGCAAGCTCGTTCATTAGGTCGTAGACTTCGGTGCCGACTTGCTCCGAGACCAGAATGTCTGGATCCCGCTCGGCCGGCGGCTCGCCGAGCGCCGTGGCTATCGACAGGAAGGAGAGTGCGGCATGCGGTCCGGCCAGCGACAGCGCCACCTTGCCGGTTTTCTGCGACAGCAACAGCACCTCGTCCCAGAGAACGGGGGCGGGGCCGACGAGCAGGTCGGCGCGCGCAGCCATCACCTGGGTCGCCGCATCGAGCGGAAGGGCCCAGTGTTGGCCAGTGAAGTGGTAACTGCGCAAGGAGGGGCCGATGCTCTCGGCTCTCAGCAGGTTGATCGTCGCCTCCTCGAAGATGCTCTCCAGCGGCTGCAGGCAATCGCCATCCACCGCCTCGCCGACATGGGGATGATCGAGCACGACCAGGTCGTAACGGGCGCAGAGATCGGCGATCGGATAGGACTCGAATCCTTCAAGCGGCTGCTTGTCCCAGTCGATTGCCAGGCCGCTTTCGGCCAAATCCGGTCGGCGAGCCGCGGCGGCCAGCGCGTTATAGCCGCGCGGATGGTCCCAAGTCAGCGCTTTTAAGCGTTGCATAGTCACGCCTCTCCGGCCTTGACCGCACCGGCCTTTTCCAAGGCGCCGATGCGGGCTTCGTCGTAGCCGATATCCTTCAGGACCTCGCGCGTGTGCTCGCCGGTCAGTGGCGCGCCGCGCGCGATCACGGAGGGCGTCTTAGAGAACTTGATCGGGAAGCCCGGTGTCTTAACTCGGCCCTCGGTCGGGTGGTCATATTCGACGAAGGTGCCGTTATGCTTGATCTGCGCGTCCTCGACCAGATCGGCGTAGCCATAGACCGGTCCGCACCAGATGTCGGCGGCGCGCATCAGTTCCAGCCATTCAGCCGAGGTCCTCGTCACCAGCTTCTCGCGGGTCTTGGCAAAGATTTCGTCTCGCTTCGACCATGTATCGACTTCGTCCATCATGGTGAGGAAACTCTCCTCTCCGATCACCTCGCCCAGCGTCTTGAGCTTGGGGAAGGCGACGATGATGTAGCCGTCGCTGGTGGCAAACGCGCCGTAGGGGGCGCGGATATAGACGTGCGCATGGGGTTCGGCCGAACGCTGCTGCGGCTTATTTCCAATGGTGAAGACGGAGAGTTCCTGCATCTGTAGTGTGGTGATCGCATCCAGCATGTTGACCTGCACCAGTTGCCCTTCGCCGGTGCGCTCACGGTGGAACAGGGCGGCAAGCGCACCTTCGAATGCTGTATAGGCGGTGACTGCATCGACGAGGTACTGGCCGGCGGCAGTCGGGGGCTCGCCGAGGCGCCCGGCCGACAGCATGGCGCCGGACATGCCCTGCAGGACAAGGTCCTGGCCGGGACGGTCAATATAGGGGCCATCTTCGCCGTAGCCTGACATTGATACGTAGACGAGGCGAGGGTTGATCTTCGATAGGGTCTCGTAGTCGACGCCGAGGCGCTTGGCGACACCAGGGCGATAGTTCTGCAGGAAGACGTCGGCGGTCTTGACGAGGTCGAGCAGAACCTGCTTGCCATCAGCCGATTTGAGGTCGACGGCGAGCGAGCGCTTGTTGCGGTTTAGCGAGAGAAAGGAGACGTTGACCTTATTTCCGCCGGCGCCGCCGGCTGAGACATGGCGCTGCCATTCACCTGTCACCGGTTCGACCTTGATCACGTCTGCTCCCAGGTCGCCAAGGCGTTGCGCCGCAAACGGGCCAGCCATGGCGATCGAGCAGTCGAGAACGCGAACTCCGTTTAGAATACCCATTTATTTTCAGGTCCTTGTGATAATTGACGCAGTCAATGCATGACCCAGCCGCCATCGACATTCAGTGTCTGGCCGGTGATGAAGCCTGCGGCATCGGAAATCAGGAATGTCAGGGCATTGGCGATGTCGCAGGCATCGCCGCGGCGCTTGATGGCCTGGTGGTCCAGCACGAAGCGCGTGTAGCTTTCCGGATCCGAATGGATCTTCTCGGCATCCGTCGGGAAGGCGCCGGGTGATACCGCATTGACGGTGACCCCATAGGCGCCGAATTCCCGCGCCCAGGCGCGCGTGAGCCCGACCAAGGCGCCTTTTGACTGCACATAGGGCGCCAAATGGGACCAGCCGCCGTAAACCGTTACACTGGCGATATTAACGATACGGCCCCAGCCCTGTGCACGCATGTGCGAAAGGGCTGCCTGGACGCAGACGATGCCGGCATCGACATTAACGCACTGGACCGCCTGGAACTCCTCGATCGTGTAGTCCTCGAAGTTCTTTGACGGATAGATCGCAGCATTGTTGATGACGATGTCAAAACCTCCGACCTCGGCAGAGACACGATCAAGTTCGACGCGAAGGCCCTTGAGATCTGAGAGGTCGAGCGCGCGCACAGTGAGCCCCTGCAGGTTTTCGCGCGCCGCGGCGGCGATAAGGCTCTCGACCTTCTCCGGATTGTTGTCGATGGCCACGACTTTTGCGCCGGCCCTCAGGAAGCTCAGTGTCGTGGCGGTACCGAGGCCACCGGCCGCACCCGTGTAAAGAATGACCTTGCCTGCGATGCATATCGCCGGATGAATTCCCTTGCCTGTCGAAATCTGCATGTTCATCACCGTCCTCTGATCGGAATGTGATTGCCGGTCGGCTGCGGGAATTCCTCATCAGGCTGGGCGCAGAGCGCACGGATGCGCCTCTCGCTCGCGGCAATCGCGGCATCATCAGTCAGGATGCGAAAGAGGCTGTCGTAGCGGCGCTCGTCCCCGTGCTCGAGCCAAATCAGTTCGTCGCGCTCGCGGGCGGCGGTATGGCCGAGCACGTGGTTTGTCGAAGGTTCTATGCCGAGCGCGTATTGGCCAGCCTGCAGGTTCTGCCATTCATACATGCAGGGGAACTGATCCTTGCGGGTGACGATCTCCAAACCAATGCCGAGTTCGTCGTTGACAAGTGCGACCGGCACTTCTCCCGACCCATCCGCCACGAGTTCGTGCTGCCAGACCTGCTCGTGAAAGTTCAACTGCGGCGCCGGCATGGTGCGATAGCCGACGTCCTGCTTCCGGTAGTTGTCACCGGCATGTGCGGCCCAAACCACTTCCTTCACCGGTGCGAGATAACGCGCGTTTTCCGCGAGCACGGGATGGCCGATATTGATGTGGTAGCAATACATGTGCGGCGTCTTGTAGAAACCGCGATTGATCACCCGGTCCGTCAACCGGATATCGTTGGTGCCGGCCTTTATCTCGATGCGGCGCACTAGTTCCAGATGCTCGCCGAACACAGTGCCCTGGGTGACGACGCCTTCGCACCAGAGAACGCAGTCGTCGCCGCGCCATTCCTCGCCATAGCCGGAGAGCTTGCCGGGAATGGTACCGATGCGCCCATGCAGGGAATGGCTGATGGTCTTGCGCGGGCCGTAGACATAGGTGTCGCCCGGCTCGTCGTTCATGAACAGGATATGGTCGAGACCGCAGGTTACCATCAGGCCGGAGAAGGAGCGCAGCCAGGCAAGCCCGCCTTCACCCTCGTATTCGGCAAGGCCGGGATGCTTAAAGCCGGCGGGCGAATTCCAGCCGATCGCCATACCACGATATTCGCAGTCGGCGATGTCGAGGGCGCGGTCGACCAGCACAGTAAAACGCAGGCCGGTGCCACTGCGAAATTCCAGCATCCGGATGCCGCGCTCGACACCATCGCCCAACGTCATCAGCCGTACGCCGGCAAATTGCGAAAAGGCTCCCGCGTGGGCAGCGATGTCGCGGCGCGACAGCGCTTTTCCATAGAGTTCTACCATACTCTTTTCTCTCTTATGTGCCGGGTTTGGCGATGCCGGATGTCATGCCGATGGCGGTGGGTGGCAGATACTGGCCCGACCACCCTATGGGCGGATCAAAGACCCAATGCGCGCAGCTTGCCGTCGAGGAACTTCTTCGCCCGCAGCACGTCGCCCTCGTCCAAATGTTCAATGATCATAGGAATGTTCGGATGTTTCTTCGCGAGGCGTCTCAAGTACAGATCGTAGTTCAGCGAACCTAGGCCGGGGGCCGGAAGCTCGATCTCGCCGACGCCACGGAAGGTATGGCTCTCCAGCGCATCTTCGTCGCCAATATCGGCGTGCTTTTCCGTCTTGTCGTCGCCAGATCGCTTGACGTCCTTGGCATGGGCGATCTTGATCTTGTCCGACAGCGTGTCGAAGACCTGATTCAGGATATCGTCCATGCGGTCGATGTTGTGGGTCTCGAAGTAGTTGGTCGGGTCCATCAGCAGGCCGAGACCGGGATGATCAACCTGCGCGAACATCTTTACCGTCTCTTCGACCGAGCCAACGACGTTGTTCACGTAGGTCTCCAGGAGGAAGACGGCGCCGTGGTCATAGGCATGCTGCGACAGGTCTGCGATGACCTTACGACATTCTTCGAAACCTTCCTCCGTCTTGTTCTTGGGGTGATGTACCCAGTCGGACTCGGTGTTGTAGGTACCGGTTTCGGAGATCACGTAGGGCGTGCCGAGATATTGTGCGTGGCTGATGATTTCCTTGAGGTAGCCAACGCGGCGCTCACGCTCGGCCTTGTCCGGATGGATAATATTCGTGTAGCCAGAAATGCAGGAAATAGGCAGGTTATTGTCACGGAAGGCCTCGCGAATGCGGATGCACTTTTCCTTGGTGATCTGCCCGGCCGACAGCTCCATGTCCTTGAAATGCATGTCGAGCTGCACGGTATTGAAGTCGAGCGCGCGGATCTTCCTTGCGGTCTCCTCCAGACCGTAGGGGAAGTAGCCCGAGAAAATACCAGTTTGCATCATAATCAAATTCCTCCCATGAAATTCAGATTGCGATTTCGGAAAGCCTTACCGTGCGCGCCTCCGCGATGGAGCGGTAACCTGCTTCCACCAGCGCAACGGTCTTCACGTTGTCGGCGACTGAGAGAGCCGGGGGCTCGCCCGAGTTCACCGCGTATTGCAGCTGTTCCATCACGCCGATGAAGGCGTGGGGGAACCACATCGTCTGCCATTCTGGCGTCACCCACTTGCCGCCTGTAGTCTTCCTCGATGCATAGGTGAGGGTCGAGGGCGAGCCGTCCGGCCAGCCAATCGATCCTTGGGCAACGCCATCGGTGCCCTCGACGCGCCACTTGATGTAGAAGTCGCTGTCAAAGCCATCTTCGCGCGGCCCTGCCCAGACGTCTTCCATAGACACGGCAAGAACGCCGTTCGGGAAGGTCAGCGTCGAGACGGTTATGCCGTCCTTGTGGTCAAAGGTCGTGCGTGGGTCCGTGCGGGTGACGGTGGTGATGGTTTCGGGATCGCCGAACAGGAAGCGCAGAACGTCGAGATGGTGCACGCTCATGTTGGACAGCGTCAGCCGGTCATAGCCCTCGAGGAAGCTCTGCCAGTGCGGAATGGCTCGCATCTCGATGGTCGCGATTACGATGGTTCCCAGTTCGCGGCGATCGAGGATCTGCTTCAGCACCCGCATCGATTGGTCGTAGCGCATGTTCTGGTTGACGGAGAGGATCTTGCCGGCCGCGGCCGCCTCGTCGCGCAAGGCCTTTGCCTCCTCAAGAGTCAGCGCCAGTGGCTTCTGCGCCAGGATCGCCTTGACATGCGGCGCGCGAAGCGCCTGGCGGATCAGGGCCGGCTGTTGGTCCGGCGGAAATGCGATGTCGATGATCTCGCACTGGGTGTCGGAAATTAGGGCGGATGGCGTTGCGTGGACGGTCGGAATGTCCCAGCGCAGGGCCACTTCCCTTGCCTTGGCCTCGGTACGCGATGCGATCGCGGCAACCAGAAAACCGGCCTCTCTGTAAGCCGCAAGGTGGCACTCAGCCATGATCATGCCGGCGCCGATGCAGCCGATCCGGTAGTTATTTACCCTTACCGGCGGGTCGGGCGTGAAGCCATTGGCCGTGTGCATGCTGTCCTCCCAGATCTGTCATCCATCTCGATCTTGGGCTCGACGGGCCCCTGGATCGATCCTCCGGCTTCCCGTCAGACGAGCTCCTCTACTGCCGTTTCGGCCGGATACTGTTCCGGCCGCCAATCAAAGTCAACATCAAATGCAATCATTTTTTTCGTCAAAATAGCGCAGAATTATACCAAGACAAAAAAACTGGGGGAGATTCAGGCGGATCAAGACATTTGACGAGGCTATCTCTTGCAAAATCGCAAAACACCGGTACATCAAAAGCAATCATTTGGTGGAGTTTTCGTGCGATCAACATTGGCTGACATTGCCCGAGAGGCTGGAGTATCTAGCGCCACAGTGGATCGGGTGTTGAACAATCGCAGCGGCGTGAAGGCGCGAACCCGCGATATCGTCATCGAAACAGCCCGGCGGCTAGGCTATTTCGGCGCGTTAAAGGAAGGCGGTGGGTGCGTGCAGTTGGACTTCGTGCTGCCCGCTGGTACCAACACATTCATCGCTAATCTTCAACAACAGATCGAGATGCAGGCGAGCGGACGTGACGATCTGGATGTCCGCGTGCATTCTGTTGAAGGCTTCAATCCGTACACGTTGGCGACGAAGCTTAACGAACTGCATGGCAGGACCATGGGGGCGGGGGTGATCGCGCTCGACCACCCGGCGGTTCGCGAGGCCATGCGGTCACTCGCTGCACTTGGCGTGCCGATCATCACGCTTGTCTCCGATATTCTACATGTCCCAAGGCTTGGGTATATCGGCATCGACAACCGTGCGGCGGGCCGGCTAGCCGGCTATCTTTTGGGACGACTGCTGGGGCCGGGAGGCAGGCGCAAAATCGCGCTCTTTGCCGGTTCGCTGTCCTATCGCGGCCACGAGGAGCGGGAGATGGGCTTTCGCCATGTCGTTTCCGAGGAATTCCCTCATCTGGAGGTGGTAGAGCTGCGCGAGATCCGCGATGATCGAGCGCGCGCGCTCACCGAAACGCGCTCGCTTCTTCAGCGTCATCCCGACCTGGCTGGCATTTATAATATCGGCGCGGGCAATTCAGGTATCGGCGAGGCACTAATGGAATCTGGCGGCGCCCGCAACGTCATCTTTGTCGGACACGAATTGACTGAAAACAGCAAACAACTTCTGCTCAATGGTACACTGGACGCAGTCATCGACCAGAACCCGCGTGTGGAGGCGCGCGAGGCTCTGTCAATGTTGGCGCGTTCCGTGCGAGGTGAGCCACTTGAATATCATCCGCCGAGGTTGCA
>Ga0228710_1006650_pt1 | contig 17425 bp, 11 predicted proteins | sample MedpolnodulmetaG_FD_177995 | JGI IMG/M metagenome (GOLD analysis project Ga0228710, IMG submission 177995) | Root nodule microbial communities from Medicago polymorpha collected in Santa Monica, California, United States - pink nodules | ecosystem: Host-associated > Plants > Roots > Nodule...
TTATTTTTTTTTTTTGGTTTTTTTTTTTTTTTTTTCAAAAATTTTATTTATAATTGTTTATTAGTCGTATGATTCAATTGTGGTTCAACTGATTGAATCAACCACGGTTCGCTCTAAATCTAAATCAGATCAAAACATGTTGAACTACGAATCATTCGATCTGTTCTTTCTCTCTTTTCTCATTTTTTTATTAATTCTTATTTCTTAATTAGTCATGTGATTTAACTATGATTCGACTGACTGAACCAAGTGAACTACATAGCAATGCAAAAATCATTGTTATCAAAATTGGGTCACATCGATTTGTTGAACCATAGATTTACCGTTCAATCGGTTGGTTCAACCATAGTTCACTCTAAATTTTAATTAGATCAAAAACATGTTGAACCGCAAATCAACCGATTCATTTGTTTTTCTTCTTCTTTTTTTCAAATTTTTACTAATACTTATTTTTTTATTACTCAACCTATTTAAATATTGTTCAATCGATTGAATCAATTGGATCACATAGTAATATATAAATCAGTGTTTTCAAAACTAGACTGACCGATTCAATTGGTTGAACAAGGGACAACTGATTCACATATTGGTTCAACCAAAAACCATCATTCTCGACAGTTGATTCAACCATAGTTTGTTCTAAGTTTATGAGTTGTGTCAAGATTCAACCGATTTATTTTTTCATTTATTTATTTATCATCAAACTTAACTATGATTCAATCGATTAAACCATAACCTAAGCTTTTAATCCATTCTATTTTCGGTTCGATTTTTAAAACATCCACAAAAACAAAGGTGGTGAATGTTGAAAATGACATGAGTAGTGTAGGGCTATGTAACATGTCATTAGAAACAAACAACAAGGACAATTACGTAAATGAGTTGAACTAGAAAATAAAGCTCTGTTTTGAGAAATCGATATGCGTGCAATACAAACTCTCTCTCTCTTTCTCTCTCTCTTCCCTGACTTTATTCCCACTGTTTCAGCTCAGATCACTGTCTCATCTTTCTCTCTCTTCAAGTTTTTTGAACTCAGTTGTTGTTGTTGTTGATGTTCTTGAACAAGCTTAGCTTAGGGTTTCTTTCTTCTTTCATTGTTTCTTCTTATAGTACAAACCAGCTCAAAACTTCATTTTTCTTCAAACCATCTTTCTCTTTCTTCTTCCTCAAGCTCCATAGAGGAAGAAGAACCACTTAAGTTAAAAGGGTCGGTTCAAAGTTCCAATTTTTACAACTTTTTTTATGGCTTTTACATTGGGCTTTTGCCCAAATAAAAGAAAAACGCGTAAATTTAGTTGAGAAGCTTCCAAGTCCAAAAAAAAACTGTTTTTTTTACTTCTTCTAGAGATAAGACAGCAAAAAAATTCCGGTTTTTTTGAGACAAAAAAACATTTGCTGCCACTGGTTTTGTTGAAAACCAGAAGAGGAAAAAAAAAAGTAACGGTTTTTAAGGTTGTATGAACAAGGATTTCATGTTTCACTATCTGGAACTATTGGTGTTTAGTTCAGTTTCACTTCTCAAGTTTCTGTGATACTTGGTTTTTTTAACATATTTATTTGTTGTTGTAATTGTAATTGTAATTGTATTTGTATTTGTACTTGTATTTTGTGTGTGTATTGTACTATAAACATAGCCCTTATTTGGGGTCTTAAGAGTGTTTTGTGTTGTGTTGTATTGCCCCTTTTGGTTTTATCTTAGGGTGTGATTGTTTAAGGTTTTTAATTTGAGATTAGGAAGAAGATGGCTATGGCTGTTGCACAACAACAAAGAGATAACAGCATTGAGAGACACCTTGATTCGTCTGGCAAATATGTGAGGTACACTGCTGAACAGATTGAAGCTTTGGAAAAGGTTTATGTGGAATGCCCTAAGCCTAGTTCATTGAGAAGGCAACAGCTGATTCGGGAGTGCCCGGTTTTGGCCAACATTGAGCCTAAGCAGATCAAGGTTTGGTTTCAGAATAGGAGGTAATAGAGATTCTGATTCACCTTTTTTTTGTTTTGTTTTGTTTTGAATTTGTGCAGTGTGAATGGTTTTGGCTTTTTTAGTTGTGTGATTTGATTTGTGGTTTTTTTGGTTTGCAGGTGTAGGGAGAAGCAGAGAAAAGAGGCCTCTCAGCTTCAGAGTGTGAACAGGAAACTTTCTGCTATGAACAAGCTGTTGATGGAGGAAAATGAGAGGCTGCAGAAGCAGGTTTCACAGCTGGTGAATGAGAACGGGTTTATGCGCCAGCAATTGCACACTGTAAGCCCTATCATTGTCCATTTTCATTCAGTGCTATAGTTTTTCTTTTTGTTGCAAATTGATCACTGTCATTGTTTGATTGAGGCATGTAGTTGTTGTATGAAATGATTTGAATTATTTCAAATGTTAATTTGTATTGTTACTTACTGTCATGTCATTGCAGACCCCAGCAGCTCCAAATGCTGACGGTAGTGGCGTTGATTCCGCGGCTGCTGCTCCTATGAATTCATTGAGAGATGCTAATAGCCCTGCTGGGTAATTTTGAAGTTCTTGATTTGAGTGCTTTTTTATTTTATTTTATTTTATTTATTTCGCTTGTTGAGCTTTCTTTGATTGATCTTTGCAGATTCCTATCAATTGCGGAGGAGACATTGGCAGAGTTCCTTTCAAAGGCTACAGGAACTGCTGTCGATTGGGTCCAGATGCCTGGGATGAAGGTAGAGAATCATGCTTCTAGTGGCCAATTGGTTTTTGCTTTTACAATTTTTATACTGTGATGATTATGACGTTGAGGTTAATTTCCTTCCACTAATATCTCATACTATATTTACTTTCAACCATTGTTTGTTAGCCTGGTCCGGATTCGGTTGGGATATTTGCCATTTCTCAAGGTGGCAATGGAGTGGCAGCTCGAGCCTGTGGTCTTGTTAGTTTAGAACCTACTAAGGTAATTTGGATGGATATTTTCAGTAATTTCTTTTGATATTATTTATGAAGTTTGTAAGCTATCTGAATTTTGAATTGCTGAAAAATTTCAATAGATTGTGGAGATCTTAAAAGATCGCCCAACTTGGTATCGTGATTGTCGGAGTTCAGAAGTTTTCACAATGTTCCCAGCTGGAAATGGAGGAACTATTGAACTTGTTTACACACAGGTGAAGAATCAAATGTGAATAGGATGCTTTATTTATTATTTATTGAGCATTGTGCATAAACATTTAGTTTGCTGCAGACATATGCTCCAATGACACTGGCTTCTGCTCGCGACTTCTGGACTCTAAGATACACTACAAATTTGGAAAACGGCAGTGTTGTGGTGAGTATGTTTGTTGTCAAATACATTACTATTGTTGCATGGGATTATATATCTATCTGCTTCGATTTAATATAATTGCACTTTTGAAGGTTTGTGAAAGGTCACTGTCTGGTTCTGGTGCTGGCCCTAATGCTGCAGCCGCCTCACAGTTTGAGAGGGCTGAAATGCTCCCTAGTGGCTATTTGATTCGACCATGTGAAGGTGGAGGATCGATCATCCACATTGTAGACCACCTGAACCTGCAGGTTTGAGTTCTTGACCATTAGCTAGAATGCCTACTATATTCTTATTTTCTTTAAATATACATTAATTAACAAGATTATCATTTTTTTTCTAGGCATGGAGTGTGCCAGAAGTGCTGCGGCCAATCTATGAATCGTCGCAAATGGTAGCTCAGAGACTGACAATTGCGGTAAGCATAGTATTATTAATTCATGATGTAGGATTCTATTGCAAGCTTTGGCAGACTAATGTGATCAATATTATGGCTTTTGTGCAGGCACTTCGCTATATCAGGCAAGTAGCTCAAGAAACAAGTGGTGAAGTGGTGTATAGCATGGGTCGGCAACCTGCAGTTCTTAGAACTTTTAGCCAAAGGTTGAGCAGGTACATCACGTGGATAAATTTATGCCTCGAAACCTATTTCAGCCTGCTTTTTACAGAATGATCTGTTGTGTTGGTAAAAATAAATTTAAACATCGTTCTTGCAGAGGTTTCAATGACGCTGTCAATGGATTCAATGATGATGGCTGGTCTGTTCTGAACTGTGATGGTGCGGAGGGTGTTACTATTTCGGTGAATTCAATCAAGAATTTGAGTGGCACTTCTAATCCAGCAAGTTCCCTTTCACTCCTTGGAGGAATTGTCTGTGCAAAAGCTTCTATGTTACTCCAAGTAAGTGCAGATATCCATTGGCACGGCGCAGTAATGGGCCTTCTATAGTTTAACAATTAGTTCTTCTAATCGTTACACGGAAAGTTTTCACTTTGCTTTACTTGCAGAACACCACTCCTGCTGTTTTAGTTCGCTTTCTGAGGGAGCATCGCTCGGAGTGGGCTGATTTTAGTGTTGATGCTTTTTCTGCTGCATCACTTAAAGCTGGCTCCTATGGCTATCCTGGAATGAGGTCTACGAAGTTCACCGGAAATCAAGCAATCATGCCTCTTGGACATACAATTGAACATGAAGAGGTATGAGAGATTTTTTGCTTGCTTGACCTTGACCATATCTTTTCATGATGGTAGATGCATATTTGCATTTGGCCAAGATTTGGTTTATATACTTTCTGTGATTTGGTTTATACTGATTTCTGTTGAAATTCCAGATGCTAGAGATTATCCGCCTTGAAGGTCTTGCTCAAGATGATTCTTTTGTTTCTAGGGATGTTCATCTCTTACAGGTGCTTCCTCTGACCCTTGTTATGGTTTGTTTACTTGCATGTTTATTGGTTTTTTGTTGTTGCGTAATTCTTATGATCACCATCATCATCATTTGAACAGTTATGTACTGGAATTGATGAGAATGCTGTGGGGGCTTGTTCCGAGCTCATATTTGCTCCAATTGATGACATGTTCCCAGAAGATGCTCCCTTGGTGCCTTCTGGTTTCCGCATTGTCCTGTTAAATTCTCAACCAGTTGAGTCACGTTTTTTGTATTTGATTTTTCTCTAACCGGTACTGTTCATATATGAAGCATAGTAATCTAGTTGATGTCATATTGTGTTTCAGGGTGATACAAAGAACACAACAACAGCAAATCGGACCTTGGATTTGACATCTGGTCTTGAAGTAAGCCCGGCAACAGCTCATGCTAACGGAGATGCATCGTGTCCTAACAATCGATGTGTGTTGACTGTTGCCTTCCAGTTTCCTTTTGAGAGTGGTCTGCAGGATAATGTTGCAGCCATGGCACGTCAGTATGTCCGGCGTGTAGTTTCCGCCGTGCAGGCGGTTGCAACGGCTATATCTCCATCCAGCGTTAACACTTCTGGTGGAGCAAAACTCTCCCCTGGCACTCCAGAAGCACTTACACTAGCTCAATGGATCTGCCAGAGTTATAGGTAAAGTCTGCATGAATCTCCGAAGTTCTCTTTCAAAGTTTCTAACATGATTCTCTATTTACCTCTCTTTCTATATCTCTTGTCCGAAAGCAGTCATCATCTGGGGGCGCAACTGCTGAGATCTGATTCTCTTATTGGTGATATGCTACTGAAACATTTGTGGCATCATCCAGATGCTATTTTATGCTGCTCTTTGAAGGTATGTCCATGATCTCATTTTATGGTACAATTGAATCTGGAAGTGTATAAATGATATAGTACTTCAAAGATTTTAATGTAACTTCTCTATCCTGTTTGGTTTTGCAGCAAGTGCCCGTATTCATCTTTGCTAACCAGGCTGGCCTTGACATGTTGGAAACAACTCTAGTGGCTCTACAAGATATCACACTGGACAAAATATTTGATGAGTCTGCACGCAAGAATTTGATCGCATATTTTGCGAAGTTAATGCAGCAGGTAATATCCTCGAGTTTGGCATCATTAGCTTTTTTTTATCGTTACAACCTCAAATTTGTTTTAAACAACACGCTATGCTCTTAGAATAAATGGCTGAATTGTTGCATGCATTTTTTTCCGTTCAGGGGTTTGCTTGTATGCCAGCTGGGATCTGCATGTCAACAATGGGACGACATGCTTCATATGATCAAGCCGTCGCGTGGAAAGTGCATGCTGAAGATAACAGTGTTCATTGCTTGGCTTTCTCATTCATTAATTGGTCATTTATATGACCTATTGCAGGATTTAAATCCCCACTTTTTTTTCCCACTTGTTGAATACAAAAACAAGGGTATAATCAGGATAGAATTTTGAGAGGGAAAAAGAATTCAGTTTTTTTTTTAATGCACATTACAAGATCATGTTTGGATCATTTTCATTGAATTAGTTTTGTTATTTTGGTACTTAGACCAAAATGATTTGATCTTGTAAAATTTTGTTCGTACTAGAATTTAATAAAATGAAGTGGGGATTTTGATGACATGGATTTTGTATGCTTGTGTTTCGTTTGTTTGTTGTAGTATCTGACAACTCACGTAAGAATATAGTACATGGATGATGCATGCTAATAAAGTGAGTGCTAACTTAAAAAACAGAATTAATTTGATGATGCTAAAGAAGTTTGTCTTCTTGTGCATTGTAGGGTCTGTGTGTTACAATCATATGTGGGGGGTACTTGTTAGCAAGTCCATATATACCATGACCCTCATTATGTCGTTTTGTTGGTCATTGTTGGAAGTGAAGTAGCTACCTCCTCCTTCTTTGGTGTCCATATAAATAGATGTCTCAATCAACAAATGGTCGAAATTCTCCATTTTTTACCCCCCTCTAGTTTTTCCATTATCTTATGTAATAATGTGAAATTGGTAATTTTTTATACAATTAAAAACTCTTCAGAACGTTGTACCCCTAAAAACTATAGTAATGGAAAGATAAAATGGAAGGAAGTCTATCTAATCATAGATATGAGTTGAGATTGCATACCTTATTACATGATTAAGGGTTCACTTATCTACAAACATGTTGGTTTCAAGGTTATTATCAAAGGAGTAACATTTTGTATGTACTTTTATGAAAGTACTTGTTACCTAACATTGAATTAGTGTTGCTTTTTGGTGCTTCTTATGTTGGATTTTCCTCGCATTCTTAAGTCGTAACAATGATGGTTGCACAATAAGCTCATCGGATTACACGGAGACCCTTGAACTAATCAGGTGGTAATTCCTTATTAGCAATTTTTTGTGTGCAAACTCCAATCGGATCGTAACCAAAGATCGGATTTTTCATAAAATGTGAACAACTTGAGCGGCCTGTTGAACAACCATCCTTAACAATTGGTGCTTTTATTGTTAGGTGGGCCACACTAATGACCATTTATACTGCGGATTAAGGCGCTCTACCGATAGTTGGGTGGATAAGGCACTCCTTATATCTCCTTCATTGAAAATCAAACAAAACATAAACCAAATACTTTTATGCACTTATAACACAATCTACCATTTAAACCAACACTTTTTCATACATCCTTCTAGTCTAGTATTAAAACCATGCAATATTAAGCAATGGAATTTATGTTACTAGAAAACTGGTAAACCCTGGGTAGTGATGCATATTCTAACCATTTGCTGTGTCAAATGAAGTCCAAATCTCACCAAATACGGAGGACACACATTGCTAGATATATTTATGAACAAGTTCCACTTCATTTTACACTAAAAAGGTCACAAACCTCAAGAACATACAATACCGGTTTCTACAACAATATAGAGTTTCAACAAATTTTGATATATGGAGTATAATCAACCATATTCAAATCTAAAATTTTAAACACTTCATTTGATCCTTCTGACCGTATTTATCAAGCTCTCTTATATTCATTTTCCCTATAACTCTTACATCCACAACAAAGACAGTGTTAGGCAGCCAAACTCTCCAATAATAACTTCATTAACAATCAAAATTAATCTTTTTATTTGTTTTCCTAACAAAAAGTAGTTCTGTTTGCGAGCATGTCACTCCAGTTTTGAATGTGATAAGATGCTCGTCTTATATCCAAAAATACTTATCGACTATAGTTAGATCAAAACCTTCCAAAAACTCTATGATAGTTTTACTTCATATTTACGTCCCTTGGTCATATCGCCCCTGTATACATCATAACCAATATTCACTACTCACATGACTATTAAAATCCCTTCCTCAAAAAAATTATTTTTTCCTTGCGTATGTATAATTTGAATCAAGCCTTTCAAATCCTCTCAATTTTTTTTTCTTAAGGTGTTGTTCTAACTCTACCTAAGAGATATATAAATACTAATTATTGACTCCTTATTTGGCCATTAATATTCTCTGCTAGAAAAATATTTCTCCTAAATGTATATTCTGAATTAAACTTTCTAAATCTCTCCTAAAAAAAAAATATCTAATGACGTTCTTCTAAGTTCTAACCATATCAAAGAGGACTATTATCCTATCTGGTATTTTTTTTATATCCACGTCATTGTCTTTCCATTTTTTTTTGGGACTATATTGTCTTTCCAATTATTATCACCAATTATACCACCCTATTTCTAAATTTCTTTTCCTACGAACCTAAGCTTTGAATCCGTAGTGTACTTATTTCATATTTTCACTCACACCCACTTTATTTCTTATAGGCACATGACATTGATATCCGTCATCATCAATATATGCTAATTCCATGGCTTTACGTGTGAGTGAGCTTATGTTTTAAGCTCTCCAAATCTAATCCTATTTTCATCACGCACATTCTTTAATTTGTCTATAATCTTATTGTCATGACTCGTGATGCACTTGCTCATTTGACCTTGTATTGAAGCCATACATTATAAACTATAAGTTTGTGTTGAAAAGACACTTATCAACAAGTCTTTTTTAATCAAATGAGTTTACGAGACATAAATTATAAGCTCAAAATTAGATCTTGCCAAACAAACCCTTAGTATTAACATTGTTACAAAGTCGGTCGATCCAAACAATTCAACGATATATTTCTTATGAGGAAAACTTTGGCTCGAGACCGACTAGGTAGCACAAAGCACACGACAATATAGGAAGGTTATGGTTTAAGAGCGTAGGGTAAAAAAGTATCATGAGAAAGGAAAAAGCTAATGTGCACGACAAAATATTCGTTTGAAGCGCACAAATGAACTAATTTGTTGTCATTTGAGTCTCTTAATTTTAATTACTCCAAATAATTGTGGCACAGTCTCTTATACGTGTTTATTTATGAGAATATCTCACAAACATCTCAAATGTTACCAGCGTCATTCTTTTCTATGAATATTGTCTATCTTATCCAATTATGTCTCTTATTTTTACAATTTAACCCATTAATATGCACTCTATGGTCACTAATATAAGTAAAAATTGACATTTTAATTTCATTCAATAAATGATGTATGTAGTCTTTGATATATACCATATACATTATTTATTGAATGAACCTAAGATGTTAAATTTTACTTATAATAATGATCGGATGGTGTACATGTAGATGAAGTGTCATGCAATACATGTGTCAGGCCTTTCGAGCCATACATATAGTTTTGTAAGATTTATTTTACTTAATGTAACAAATGATATTTGTATCCAAAAGAGAGGACACAATTTTTTTTAATAATAATAGTGAGACTCACTTAGTGATAAAACTCACTACATATTTTTTTTTATTTATCTTTCACTAAATGACGTTATCCATTTATTTTTAATAAATGGTGAAAATTTTAACTCAGAGGAAAGATATAAAGATAATGAAATGTTGAACGAGTTTGTAAAATTTAGAAATACTCGTGTTAAAAAAAAAGAATTTAGAAATATTTATTTATTATAGTTGTAAAGTTAATGAGAGATGCAATGATACATATGTGTCTAAAAAATTTCTCAATAATTCAGGCCAATTATAGATAGTGGTGGTGTTGAAAAGACTCATGGTTTAATGGATTTTAGAGACATTATTTTAAAATATAATAATGATAAATGAAAATACGGAATAGTTGGAAACTTGAAATTGAACTGCATGACTAGACGGAGAACAGAGAATATGATGGTGACGACATATACATGAGACTTATGTTCCTCCACGTCTACGCACATTATAACATCCAATTTTATCTCAAAAATAATAATTCAATTTTTTATCGGATATATTGCTCATTTATAATTTTTTAACAATAGTATTTAGTATTATTCAATCTCTTTAACCGGAAGTTTCATACAAATTTATTAAATATGTATCACTAATTATTTATCATCCCTAAAAAAAATTATTTATCAATAAATAATTTTATATAATTATATTTTAAATTGTAAAAACCACATATACCACAATGATAGGAAAAATCCAACCAAAGTTAAAAACCATATTTTTAAGGGACTCAATTATGTTGTACAACTTTCAATGTTAGGAAAAGTGGGGAATCCAACCTTAATAGAACTTGTAACTAGCCATTTGGTATGTGTAAGGGATTCCACAATCGATAGTGTAGTAGTATAATGGATAATTGAAAATTAACTATTCAATTAAGATAAAATTGATAGATTAGGACTCAATTAAAATTATGTTCTTAGTACATAAAAAGAGAATAAAATAGATAGGAGAAGACTGAGTTTAAGACTTGACCATTGCTCTACAAGGAAGTCCAAAGGGAGAGAGAGGAGAAACTTCATCAATTTTCTTCCTCCGTCTTGTTAACCATTGCTCCATTTTATAGAACGTTAGGAGAATATTATCCCTTAATTGTTGGATCAAGTGACACATGTCCTTTTTCTCTGACCAATTGTTGATTCCACTTTGATGACTTGACTTTGCTTATATTTTAATCATAACAGTATGTTGTACAACTTTCAATGTAAACACAATTTATTGAACTTAAATCAATAAAAGTTCAACTAAAAAACTAATCCATTAGACAAGATAACATTATAATTCTATCTATTCAATGTGAGAGTCTTAACAATATACGTATCCCATTTTCTCGCAACTATATAAAAATTATCATAATAAATACAATCCTTAAAAAAAATCATAAAAATATGATAATGTATTTAACATTATTATTAGCAATGCACTACTATCATATTGTTTTCCCTATGTTCCCTCTATGGAAGGTATTACTATGCGAGTCACGTCATACATAAATATGAATGTCTCTTTTAGGTAAAATTCAAACATTAGTTCTACGCATTGTGAAAGTCTAATCTCTTCCGCTAGATTCAACGCTCGTTAGTACGATAATGTTTATGATTTTCCATATTAAGTGTCACATTAGCTAAAGAAAAATGTCTCAGAATGAATCTTACTTTATTTTTTTCATGTAACATCAATTAATTTATTATCCTTTCAAAAAATCAATTAATTTATTCTCCTTTCTAATTAATTGCATTATCAAATTAATATTATATACATCACATCAAATTAATCATGCTTCTTACATTAGAAAAAAAAAAGTTAATTATGCTTCATTATAAACCTAACACATTATTATTATTTATTTATCACAATGATTAACACTTGGTTAATAAGCAGAACATCAAGGTTTAAGAAAGTCGTTCTGAGTTTTTTTTATGGGATATATCATTTGGTATGTTGGTTAATTATAAATTCACCACGCCTTCCAACTCATGCGCAACCGAACCCAGACCACCCTCATACCTTACCTTGTCGTTGTCGTGGAATCATTAAAACCTATCTATGTTGTCAAACCTACCTCATCTTGTCTGTCTTGTCATCTTAAAATCGGTTGCGTTGCTTTTCCGACATTGCGATCTCACCACAAACCATGATTCTCTTTCCCTCCAGCGTTTCGCTCACCGTAAAAATCTCGTTTCCCCCAAAGTTCATCGACGTCGAAGACCGATGAATGGCAGCGTGGCCACCCTTGGTCAGGCCTAGAGTTTCCACTCTCTCCGGCTCTCCCTCTCTCTAGACATTTTTGAATCCCTGCAAGAATTATCCAACCAAAGGTATAATTTGATAAATGGTTTTGGAAATTTGATCCTGATGACGGCTACCTTGTCAAGTGTGATTAGTATAATTAGGGGTGCAAGTGGGTCGGTTTGTGTTGGCTTTGGCTAAACCTAAGACCCAAACCTTATATGTCACTCTGATTTGGTTGAGCCATCCGTTAAACTATTTGGTTGGTTTAGGTTACCGAAGCTATTTTTCTTTTTTTGTTACTATTAAATGACGAGTCCTCATATTTTTTTCATAAAAAATACTCAACTTTTTTATTTTCTTGAAAAGATTGAGTAGTTTATTTTCACAATATTTTATCGTAAAATACTTGCAACAAACTAAAGTTGCATGACATAAAATTGCATTAACATCAAAATAACAAAAAACTGCAACATCATAATTTGTAACTTTGACATATTTTTATTTTCGATATAGAGAATGTCTTGTGTCAATTTTAAAAATTAAACTTGATTTATGACCAACCCAATAATTCTTTTTTGTATGAATTTTTCATTTTTTAAAGCCATATCCACTCAATTATTCAACCCAATAAATTTAACTGATTTTTTGGGTCGACCCAATCCATTTACATCCCTAAATATATATAATAGCAATTTTTGTTAAGCGTGGGATGTGCAGTGTGGCAATTCCGGAGCACCTCATTTGTACTTTAGCGTTTCAATTTTCTCTCTCATCTCTTCACTTCTCTTTGATAATTCATTCGATCTTCACGGCCTCGCTTCTTTTCGATCTCTTCTTCCACCAAATTAGGGTTTACAGAACCTGACCTAGATTTCCCAATCCCCAATTCCAGATCTCTTCCTTCATGTTTTGGAAACTCGCTTCTCTCTCTGCTTCCTCCCCCGTGAGTACTTCAATTTGCTTCCGCCACTTCAATTATTATTATTTTACTTACTTTCCCAATTTTAATTTTTCAATCTCATTTATTTCTCTAATTACCGATTAATTCATTCTTATCTTAATATTATGCTAATTGCCCCATCTTAATTTCCGTTCTTTGGATCGATTTTAACTGTATTATAGCAACTTATAGATGTCATGAGGATCTTAATTGGAAAATTTTAATCCATTTTAGTAAATTAATTGATTCATTTATTTTCTTCAGTAAAGGTTACTTTAATTTTGTCATATTTTATGGGATGCTAGAATTATAATGTTTATATTGAGCAATGAAAAGCCCTTGAGCTTTAAGTAGTGTTTGGTTGATTTCCATTTGAAAATTCATTAATCATGATTTGGGGTAAATCTAATTTTGCCTAAGTTTCGACTTATGCGCAAACAGTATTTGTAATTTACTATGAAGCACATACACGGCACGGACACCAGATAGTGATACGACACTGACACGTTGACACCAATTGTATTTGAAGAAAAGGGCATAGTTGAATGTAACTACATGTGTCAGTGTTGTGTCGGATACTGACACTGACATGTCTCAGACACCGCTCACACCTTGAATCAGAAGTGTCCGTGCTAGAGAAGTTTTTTACTCTTCGCATTAAATGGAGTGTTATGATTGAACGCCTTGAAACTGATGTCCAAATTTTTTATGAGGGTAACTTAATTGAGAATTAAAGTTTTAACTCTCAAGTAGCTCAAAACTTGCACAGCTTATTTTCTTATTTCACTGTTTCCTTTTTTGTTACTGTTTAAGTGCACTTTTGACATTGCTTGTATTGTGCAGGTGGAGGCTATATTAGACAAGGATAATTTCACTTTAGAAGAGCTTCTAGATGAAGAGGAAGTAATCCAAGAATGCAAGGCCTTAAACAGTCGTCTTATCAACTTGTATGTTTCCATTTGATTTGAACCTATGAAATTTTATTCATTTTCTTGACAAGATTAACAGTTTTGTGCATTTTATTTTGAGTAAATCAACATTTTAGCCTTTGAAATTGTATGAATCGGTTAATTTAGTTCCTCAAATTTGCAAACTAGCAATTTTGTTCTTAAAATTGAACGTCAGTCAATTTAGTCCCCTTTTTAAATTTAGCATCATTGTTTTGAGGGTTCTATGTTTGTCTCTTGATGCACCAAGAGACTATTCAAATCAATGAAGTCTTCCCTTGGTTTATATGGACGTTTGCAAAAGATATATTTTGGTGGAAGGACTAAATTGATTGATGTTCTTTAGTTAAGGGATTAATCGCTATTTCAAAAATCTGAGGGACTAAATTGCCGGGTTCTTACAATTTGGGGATTGAAATGCTCATTTACTACTTTTATTTTTGCAACTGTCCTATTTTTATAAAAAGGGCAAACCTAGTATCGTCAAATAACTTCCACAACAATGCCCGTCAAAGGGCCAGATCTATGGTGGTTTATTGCTGGCATTTTTATAACTGCTACGTGATTCAAAACTGTGATATCTTAGTCACATAGCAAATCCAACCATCGCGTCAAGGCTCTCCATTGCATTTGTTTAATTTATATGTTTGTGATAGTTGGAATTGAGTAAGTACACAAAGCACTAGATGGATAGGCAATCATCAAGACGATTCAACAAAAACTAATTAATAATTTGCAATTTTATCCCTTTTAGTTTGAGAGATCCAGCCCAGGTTGAGCAATTGTTACGCTACATTATCGAAGAACCACCACAGGATGCTGAAAGTAAACGGACCTTCAAGTATGCAGTTGTTACATAGTTTTTTCTGCAATAGAACTTTAATTAATCATTTCAACTTTCTTGGTACTATCTGATTATTATTTGACTGTAATTTAGGTTTCCGTTCATTGCCTGCGAGATTTTTACATGTGAAATTGATGTCATCTTGAAGACTTTGGTAGATGAAGAAGAGGTTTGTACTTCACTCTGTTTGTTACTCTATTTTGTGATTGAAGTTGTATACATATGCTTTGCTTGTATTGATTTCCTCTTTTTATTCTTGCAATTTCAGCTGATGAACTTGTTATTCTCCTTTTTGGAGCCTAATCGTTCCCATAGTGCCTTGTTGGCTGGCTACTTTAGCAAGGTACATGTTACATAAAAGCAGAAATTTAATTTGCATGAAATTTTGTCAACCTTGCTTATCTGATAATATGTAACCAATTACTTGATGCTGCTTTATTATGCCTTTTTGCAGGTTGTTGTTTGCCTAATGATTCGAAAGACGGTGTCACTTATGAATTATGTTCAGGTAAGTTAAAAAACGCACTCATATAGTACATTTGTATATTGCTTATTCTATTTGATATTTTTAATATTACGGAGACAGAAAAACTCAACCGTTGCCATGTATGTTACATAGTCTCTTTGAGAACTTTTCATTCACGATTCAGTATACTTTTTGCAGGCCCATCAGAATGTTTTTCGCCAATTGGTTGATTTGATTGGAATCACATCCATTATGGAGGTAAACTTTTATATTTCTGTTCTTGATCATAATTTATAACAATACTGTGATCTTGCTGATATGTAAGAATGGATTCTGAGATTCGATCATTGGACAGGTTTTGGTACGATTAGTAGGCGCTGATGACCATGTGTATCCCAATTTTATGGATGTGATGCAATGGTTAGCTGAGAGCAACCTGCTTGAGATGATTGTTGATAAATTAAGTCCATCTGTAAGTGAACCATCTATCCAAGTTTTTGCTCTTTGAGCCAGCTTTACATGTTAGCCATATGATATGATGCGTTTGCACATAGCTGTAAGCCATCCGGACATGTTTTAGCTGCATGATGCATATGCCCTTAGATGTATCCCATCAAAACATGTTTAATGAGCTCATTGGAGGTCACACTCTTTGATTTTGGGTTTTCCCTACTCTACAAGCTTTAAATTGTTCAGGTTAATGATTACTAACGGTGTCATGAGTTTGCCCCCGGAAGTTCATTTTTCTGTTCCATAAAGAAGTTATTAATGAAAAGTCCAATGCAGTAATTCACTTTTTGTATGTGTTTGAATTATATAGGCTATTCAATGCCTTGTATTTTTAAGCATATCATCTCACAGCTTTTTTCTCCCCTATTTAAACCAGTGTCCTGCTGAAGTTAATGCCAATGCTGCTGAAACATTATGTACAATAACACGAAATGCCTCATCTACTCTAGCAATTAAACTCTCAAGCCCAAGGTTTGCATCGGAAAGCTTCATGGTTTTTCTTTTGATGTCTCTGTGTGATAATTATTATATATATTTTTTATGAACATGCAGTTCCGTCGTAAAAATTTTGGGCTATGCATTGGAAGATTCGCAATCAAAGTCGAGCCTTGTGAACTCACTTTCAGTGTGTATTTCTTTGTTGGATCCGAAAAGATCTTCTGTATCATCGCCCCTTTTTCATTCATTCCGAAGCCAACACATGTATGAGCCACATATTCCTGTAAATCCGGAGACAATTGGTGCGATGCTCCCTAAGCTCAGTAAGTGGGATTTAATGTTGTCTTTTAATATCTGTTGTCAAAACTTTATATGTTCAATTGTTCATTACCCAAGCTTTTGATTTAGGTGTAAAACCGGTTATTTCAAATGTTATGGTACAAAATCTGTCAATTTATTGTCCACATCACATCATCAGGGCTTTCCTTTCTGCAGGTGAGTTGCTAATGCTTTTGAATGTGTCATCCGATGAGAAAGTATTGCCTACAACATATGGAGAATTGAGACCCCCGCTTGGGAAGCATAGATTAAAGGTTAGTTTCAATGATTTCCCCCATCAAGTGTTGGGGAGTTGCTATGGTGCCCACCCTACGTAATCCGTGGTTTCAAACATCTTTTATTGGTATATCCTTATTGTTTACAATTTCATTGAATATCGTTAGATGATAAGAAAACGTTTTTATAACGTCTTAATATTATGTCTGAGTATCTTGTTTATTCTCAGGATTAGTTTCTTATCTTAAGTGTATTAGTTTCTATATTTCTTAGTTGTTACTGTGAATTGTTTGCCTATATTTCTAAGCTGTACATTTTTTTTTTCCTTTTCAGATTGTCGAGTTCATGGCAGTCCTCTTAAAAACCGGAAATGAAGCTGCAGAAAAGGAAATGGTCAACTCAGGAACCATTCAACGAGTTATTGATCTTTTCTTTGAGTAAGCAAATATTAAATTTCTTTTATTTGACAGACTTGTGGATGTTAAAAAAAACATTGATATCTTTTGTGAGTCTGGATATTACTTATTTTTACTGATAACATACTTTGTTTTAACTATTCTGTGTGATCTACTAATGCAGGTATCCATATAATAATTCACTACACCATCATGTAGAAAGTATTGTATTATCATGTTTGGAGAGTAAAACTGATGCCGTTGTTGATCATCTTCTGCGAGATTGTGATTTAATTGGAAGGGTTATCCAAGCAGATAAACAATCTGTTCTCTCTTCCGACAGAAATCTGGTACATGGATGCTTCAAACTGATAAATTTGATGTTGCCATAGTCATTTCTGTAATTGAGATTAAATTATCTTGATTTTCCTAATATTTTAATGAATTTAGAAGGGAAAAGAAAACACTCCTAAAATGTAGGGAGATAACCAATATGTAGTTCACACTTCACAGTTTTTCATTTCTACACTGACATTGAGTATACCGGAACCAATTCACTAAACTTGTGTTATTTTTCAGCCAACTGTACCTGCTGC
>Ga0228710_1006651_pt1 | contig 17415 bp, 16 predicted proteins | sample MedpolnodulmetaG_FD_177995 | JGI IMG/M metagenome (GOLD analysis project Ga0228710, IMG submission 177995) | Root nodule microbial communities from Medicago polymorpha collected in Santa Monica, California, United States - pink nodules | ecosystem: Host-associated > Plants > Roots > Nodule...
AGACTCTTAGGCATTTATTTTCAAAATAAGCGAATAATTAGCACAAGATAATTTAGCCAAGAGGTTCCTACGGAATACCGTAGTCGTTTAGGGTGCGTCAAACCTTCCCTTTTCGAAACCAACCCCCAGACCTAATCTCTAAGGGTTTTTCTCTCTTTTTCCCTTCCCAAAAATAAAAGTAGAAAGTTCAAAGATTGAAGGTGCAATACCAATCAATGGATTGATACCCAAAAATCACGAGCACAATGTATTATATTTGCTTTTTGGTGAGAGGTTTGAGAATAAGGTCATATTAGACTGACCACCTCCATTTCAAGAGGATAATAGAGCTATTCATATTTTAGGTCCGGTTATTAACGGTATTGTTTGTCTTTATCAAGGACGAGAACCTGTTGTTCTATTATGGAACCCAACTACGGAGGAATACAAGGTCCCTCCTCCCAGCCCTACCGAGTCAACTGTACATTACGAGAAAAACTATTATTATATTCATGGATTTGGTTATGACCATGTTAGAGATGACTACAAGGTCATTTGATATGTATCTTATCTAGAAGTACGTGATGATTTTGAAGGTGATATGGAAGGTGAGCCAATCAGGCTGTTACGTGACGACGTGTGGGAGATATACAACCTAAGAAGCAACTCTTGGAGAAAACTTGATCTGGATCTGCCTCGTGCTCATTACGGTTGGGTAGGTGTCTATGTGTACATGAATGGAGTATGTCATTGGTATCAAGATGAATTTGAGCGTAAAGGATATTTGGTGTCTTTTGACTTAAGCAACGAGGTGTTTTCTACAACACCCCTGCCCTTGTATATGAATGATAGTAGTTTTGATCCTGTATTTTTTATGAGATATTTGATGGTATTCAATGACCACATTGCGTTGATCTCAAACTATGTAGAAATGACTACTTTTCACATATCTATTTTTTGTGAACTCGGTGTGAAGGAGTCTTGGACCAAACTCTTCATTATTGGGCATTTACCTTGCATTGAGCATCCTATTGGGAAGGGAAAGAATGGTGATTTATTCTTCAGAAGAAAAGATGGCGAACTAGTCAGATTTAATTTAAGTACTGGAATGATTGATGAGCTTGGTCTTAAAGGGGAATTCGGTTGTTGTCAGATTGTCAATTACGAGGAAAGCTCTCTTTCTATTGGACAAATGAGTGATTGATTATTAGGGTTCTTTCCTATATGCACTTTTTTTTTCTTATTTTTGAGAATGATATTTCTTATACTCAATGACCTCCAATTTTTAGTAAAATAAGGTATATTTGGGATCTTGAACTTGACAAGCTAATGAACAAACCATGGCTTTACTTTGCGGTCATTTTTTAATAAATTGAACAATATTATCTGTTCTGTTAAATATATATGTTATAGGAATGTAAGCTAAATATCCTTAAGTTTTTTCCTCCTGTCTTGTTTTTGAAACACAATCTTGCATTCTATGTTTCAGTTATGCTTAATCTTATTCTATTGTTACCTTATAAAAGTTGCTTTGCTCGGCTACGATGCTTTGGTAAAAAGCTAAAGTGCTTAACTCTTGAATTAAAAGCTTCAAATTTCTAAGTTTCAGTTCATAACATAGTAGTAAAGTTTTTGTAACTACATGGTTTAAAGGATGATTCTTATTCTGATAAATACATTTTAAATTTAAATTTTTGCATAGGTTAGGGGACTTCGTCTAAAGGGTTATGCAAATTATATGCTTTGGGAAATTTTAGACTTATATTGTCCTATATTGTCCCTTCCGTTTAACTTCAATGTAAAATATACTTCATATACTTCTAAGCCTTCAAAATCTTTGAACATAGTAACACCTATTCTTCACCGTAGATGGACATAGTAACACCTGTTGTAGATATGCACCAACTCACAAAATCTTTGAAACATCACCATTCATACCACACCATATTTTCATAACACATAAGATATTAGAACCACATCAACGACACTAGGATGACATTCAGTTTGTACACTAGTCCAATGCACATTTAAGATGCATTACATTAGATTTCCACAAGCCATAAAATAAAGTTGATGCACAAAGTTCATATTCTCAATCAGTTTCTAAATTTGCTACCTACATAATAATAATTTTGAGAATAATCGGTGTCATGCATTTCATATTCCTCCGACCGGTAGAAGAACTTCATTATGAAGGAGTATCGTAATAACAAGTACATCGTTGATGCAATAATTCTCAATCATTTGGGTACTCAAATCAAATCGAACTAATTCTCCATGGTTTGATGTAAAAAAACATATCATCCTTATTCCCCGATCCAATAGGATGGTCAACACAATCTAATGGTCTAACCACGAAGAGTTTAGTCCATGATTCTTTCACACCGAGTTCCTCCAAAATTGATATGTGAAAAGTTGTTGACTTATTTGCATAGCTTGTTTCATAGCTCGAGATAAAAGCAATGGATCCATTTAACGCCACATATCGTCTATCCACCAATACAAAACCAAAATTATCATGCACATATGAGGGTAGGGGTGTTCTAAAGAATATGTCACTGCTCAAGTCAAATGACACCATGCAATCATCAAGTCCATCCCACCAATGACACACTTCATTTGTGTCAACTTCGATACCTGAATTACGATAGTCACTAGGCATATCTACATCAAGTTTCTTCCATGAGTTACTTCTTAAACTATATACCTCCCACATGGAGTCATGTTGTGGGATATAACTTTCAAAATCAATTAGAGGCATACAATGTGCTGCATGTCAAATTACCTTATGGTCATTTCTAAAATGGTCATAGCCAAATTCATGAATTGAAAACACATCTCTGTCATAAGAAGATGGCGGGGACTCAAGAGCACTAGGAGGAAGGACCTTGAATTCCTTAGAAGTTACGTTCCAAAATGTAATTTTCGGAAGTATCAAACCTTGGTAGAAACAAATAGTGCCATCAACAACATAATCCTATATATATAAACCTTGATCATTTTCTTGAATTGGAGGTGGCCAATCAAATTTGACCTTATTCTCGAATTTCTTACCAAAAAGAGAAAACATTGCATCACGTTGTTCATCTGTCTCAAGTGAATCTAAGGTGAGACATGAATCATCCACATAAGAGTAATTTTTATTAGATGCAAAATTGATGTGATACATGTTCATGAAATAAGAGTTTTTAAAGACGAGAGACCATGAATTACGTACACATCTAAATCAAACCAAAGATTTACGAGACAATTTTGATAGAATGGAGAATGTTTGATCATCATGTATATGATTGCGCGCCAAACACAATTTAAAAATTACAATGAGATCAAAATTCAAAATGAATATTCGTGTTTGAATATTGTAGGTTGGATCAAAGTGAGGTTCTTATATATATATACTTTTTAATGATATTTATAGGTATTTTTAACCATGTGGTTTCTGATTTTCTTAGGTTTAATGTGAACATAATATTTTGGTTTTAACCTCTTCTAGGGTGAAAAGCACCCCTGATTTGTAATCTGGTCTAGAGAAATATAAAATCCAATTAAGAATGTTTTGGTTTGAATAGAACCCCAAATATCAAAACCCCATTTAAAAAGTCCCTAATAAACCCACTAAATTTAAACCCTTTAATTCAACAATTTTTTCTGGACCCAGCACACTAAATACTCTATTTATTTGTGGGGCCTCAAAGCCCCTAATCATAATTATATAAAAAAAAAAACAAAAAAAGACAGACATCAGCCACCAACAGAATGCCACTACTGGCCAACCACCGTCACACCGTCGTCGGAGGTCCGCCGCATCGGTCGCCGTGAACCATCGTTTTTTCATCGGATTTTTGCCAGTTCGCAGTCGTGCTTCACCGCTGGCATCGGAGCTCTGTCGTTGACCTCCTCAGTTGACCGGTGTCCCAACGTTGACCATGAGGTTGACCAGTTTTTTTGTTTTTTTTAGAATTTGTTTTTCAAATAAATCTTTAAAACAAAAGTGTTTATGGAAATTTTGGGGCTTGGGGGCTTTTGATTATTTTTATTTGTGGACTTGCATGAATGTGAGCCTTTTAATCTTGTGGATTTTTAAGCGACTATTACTTTTCCCACCCAATTGGTTACTCGCGCGCCCTATTTTATTTCGAAAATACCCTTTGAAAAATATATTTCGAACCTATTCAGATTGTATAATCTGAACTGCCACAATATAGATAGTACTGGACAGAACTTCATGTTTTTGTGAAATCATACTTTTTTGAAGATAAAATTAAGTAAAAGACAATTATGATAAAATTGTACCAATAAATCATTATACCAAAAAAAAGTTAAATTTATATCATTACACATTTTACCTAATGATATACATTTCAACAAATGATATACATTTCCTCAAAAAATGATGATATACATTTAATCTAAACTGCCCCAAGATCTATGTCAATATCATCAAGATTAAAGCTATCTTCCTTTTCAATCTTCACACCTCCATCCTTCTTCCCAGCAACAACCTTTTCTTCTAGATCAAGATTTTTAATAATGTACAAATCTTGGTCATCCAAAATGACTTCAACACCTGCCTCCCAGCTTAGTTCATTATAGTCGACCATTCGACTGATATATCTATCAGGCCATCTTAAGGCATCATCACGAGCATGTTGTCTCCATAGCGGGCAAGTGGGAGGAATATGACAACCATCCTTCAAATTTATAATCATTAAATGGTTGTCATTGACATGTGCCATACACATCAATCGCTCATTGACATGTGTCATACACATTAATCGCTTAGTATGTGTCTATAAATTATCAACTAAAGAACCCCTTGAAAATCTAGAATCCTAGGTTGATCGTTTGAGTTTATTTGTTGGAAGGAAAATTTTCCACGCAAACAACTACGTATACAAAGTTAAAATCCATATTACATCACTTACTCCCTCCATTTCACAATACTTGTCGCTCTTGAAGAATTTACACATACCAAGAAATCAAATAAATTTTATTAGTTTTTATGAAATTCTATGTGTCTTTTTTTTATAATACATTTAACTATTTATTATTTCATTCTATTATTTCTCTCTCTAAAACAAATATGTAAGAGTAATATTGACAAAATAATAATTAATGTTGCATTGAAACTTGAAAGTGACAATTAAAGTGAAATAAAATTATTCTTCAAAACGACAAGTATTATGAAAGAAAGGGAATATCAATTTAGGTTTTGCCAAAAAAAATAATCAATTGTACAACAAAATAAAGTAAGGCTAAGTTAATTTTGGTCATTTAGGCTAATTTTAAGTTTCGATTTGATTACTTAAGTTTTTTTTTTCGTTTCATTTTGATCCCTTATTATAAATGTTAGACAATTTTGTCCTTTTTTTCTTTCTCTTTTTCATGTTGGTCATTTAACATACAAATATTAGATGATTTGTAACTTAAAGTGACCACAATGTTTATAACTTAAGGAACCAAAATAAAATGTAAACACCTCAAGAGACAAAATTGTATAATATTTATGACTTATGAGATCAAAATGAAACAAAAAAACTCAAAGAATCAAAAGAAAACCTAAAATTAACATAAGGAGCAAAATATAAATTTAGACTAAAAAAATAAATAATATCATGTCAAGAAAAGTCAAGATACCACATTATAGATAGTAATTATACTTAGTCAAAAGTTAGTGTAATAAAAGTTATAATCAGTCAAAATAATTTAATTTTTCTTAAAAAATAAGTCAAAAGAATTTAATTTTTTATAAAAAGTCAAAAGAAAACTTTAATTACTAATTGCCTCAAAAAGTTAATAATGAATTTAATTTTTCTATATACTTTTTTTTTCTTTTCGTTTTACAAACAAAATATATCTTTCTTTCTATGATTAAAACGAAAACATATAGCTATTTTTTTAAGCATGTTTTTCTATATAACTAAGTAAAACGAAAACAAGAAATCAACAAACACTTCAATTTTACAACAATTGCTACTAGCTTCACGAGTAAACCCATTTTCAGCGAAGATAATGAAATCAACGGATTCTGTTACAGCTGAAAAGGTTAGCAATCATATTCATGATGATCTTGCATTTTCCATTATGTCCAAATTGCCTCTTAAATCTTTGAAACGGTTTAGTTGCGTATGTAAATCATGGTCTTGCTTATTTGAAAATCCTAGTTTCATGAACATGTACCACAGTTATTTCATATTCAATACTTTGATAAGTCGTAATTTATATGGTTTTTAAGTGCTTATTTTAATAGAATTTTATGTGCTTTAGTTTATTTTTAGAAATATTTTACTTCAAATTGTTTGTTTTGATTTTAGGATAAAAAAAATGATACAAGATCAAGTCTTTGAGCAAAATAAGGGATTAAGAAGCATGATTGAGAAGGAAAAAAAGGGGATTTTCTTGCCATTTAATCGCACACGGTCGTGCACACCATTGCACAAACCGTGCGCCTCTTCCAAAGTGACCGTGCACCACAATGTCGAACGCCACGCACAGTCCATGCCAACCCACGCACGATGGTGCACAACCCCCATTCTCCAATGTTGCTGTTCTGCTTTACTAGGCACGGTCGTGCACACCATTTTACAGTGCGCGTTGACTCTGAAGGCCCAATTGCTGTATTAAAACTCATTTTAATGCCCATTTATTGCCTAGTAATGTGTGATTAACACATTGTCTCAGATTATAGGATAGTTTTGCTATATATTGGGCATACATCAAACTTGTAAAATTATCTTGGAATATTTGTGACAACTATTTTCCATTGAATCAAAGTTAGAATTTTTATTTTAAGTTTCACTTTTCTGCATTTTCATTCTCTTGTTCTTTACAATTTTGCAATTTTACATTCAGCAAATTTATTTCTATGTCTTTATATTCCATTGTTTTAATTTTAATTTCATCATCTACGATGAACATGAGTGAGTAGATCTCTATGTCTTCGGATTGTTGGATGAGTCTAATGACTAAAATCCTATCAAACCAAGCCTAGAACTTAATCTTATTTAAATCTATTTTCTAATCTAATCTCACCATTTGAAATCATATTTCAAATACTAATCGAAGGATCAAAAGATGAAGATTAGTATTAAAACAAGTGAGATTAGACAAGGCGAGTAAAACATGAGAATAGTTTTATAAACCTTGAGATTATAAAGTTTCGTTTTTAAAGGATTTCAATAACAATTGACCATCAGAATAGGCGTGATTGCAATTGAAATACATTCATGGATTCCGAAAGGAAAAATGAAATACATTAGAGAAACTTATCTTTAGAAAATGAATTTAACGTAAGATGAAAATATAGGTTTGGATTGTGAGTGATTTGTCGTTACGACGAACCAATAATCCCGAGACACTTTTTATAATCTGAGTTTTATATCAACAATCTGTTAAATTTCTAAACTTTAATTTTTTCAGCAACCATAATTAAAAAGAAAATCAATAATTACAATAACTCCTTGTGGATCGATATTTTACTACTTCGATAGAACCGTACACTTACGGATTTTACATCATACTTACGAGGAGGATGGTTCATGTCTCCTCCTACAACATACTCTGCTATATTTTCCAAACCTTCATCAAGTGTTATATTTACTTTTTGGTGAGAGGTTTGAGAATAAGGTCAAATTAGATTGGCCACCTCCATATCAAGAGGATAACAAAGCTATTCATATTTTAGGTCCGGCTATTAACGGTATTGTTTGTCTCTATCAAGGACGAGAACCTGTTATTGTATTATGGAACCCATCTACTGAGGAATACAAGGTCCTTCCTTCCAGCCCTACCGAATCACATGTACTTTATGAGGAAGACTGTTATTATGTTCATGGATTTGGTTATGACCATGTTAGAGATGACTACAAGGTCATTCGATACATATCTTATCTAGATGTACATGGTGATTTTGAAGATGATATGGAAGGTGAGTCAATCAGGCTGTTACGTGACGATGTGTGGGAGATATACAACCTAAGAAGCAACTCTAGGAGAAAACTTGATCTGGATCTGCCTCGTGCTCATCACGTTTGGGTAGGTGTCTATGTGTACATGAACGGAGTATGTCATTGGTATCAAGATGAATTTGAGCATAAAGGATATTTGGTGTCATTTGCCTTAAGCAATGAGGTGTTTTGTACAACACCCTTGCCCTTGTATATGAATAATAGTTTTGATTCTGTATTTTTGTTGAGATACTTGATGGTATTAAATGACCACATTGCTTTGATCTCAAACTATGTAGAAATGACTACTTTCCACATATCTATTTTGGGTGAACTTGGTGTGAAGGAGTCTTGGACTAAACTCTTTGTTATTGGGCCTTTACCTTGCATTGAGCATCCTATCGGGGATGGAAAGAATGGTGACTTATTCTTCAAAAGAAAAGATGGCGAACTAGCACCCAAGAGATTGATGAGCTTGGTCTTAAAGGGGAATTCGGTTGTTGTCGGATTGTCAATTACAAGGAAAGCTCTCTTCCTATTGGAAAAATAAATGATTGATTATGTTTATGCCAGTAAGGCTATAAGGATTATTAGTTTTTTTTTTTTACTATATGCACTTTTTTTCTTATTTGTAAGAATGATATTTCCTTTACTCAATGCCTTCAATTTTATGTAAAAAATAAGGTATATTTGGGAGCTTGAACTTGACAAGATAATGAACACACCATGGCTTTACTTTGAGGTCATTTTTTAATAAATTGAACAATATTATCTGTTCTGTTACCACTACTTCCGAGCAGTTCACCATTCAGGGTAAATATGACACTTTTTTTTTGTATGCCTCTTGAAAATGTGACAGATGAAGTGTTTAGGCCACCCCCTCGCGAATAATGCCTTGGATATTGAGGCGGTTTCAATTCAACAGCAATCTTCGCATGACAAATTTGATCATAAAGTGTGACGTGAACTTGACCTTGTTGAGCATTTAGTGATTGTGGGTAAAGATGCATGTGTTCCTTTCACACCTTACCTTACTAAATGTCAAAGGAAGAAAATTATTAAGGCTGCCAGATATCGAACCCGTTATATGGGTCCACCTCCTAGCCCTTCCTAATTAAGGTTTCCTTAGTATTTGGTTGTTCGGTTTTTTTCTCAGAAGGTGTTGGCTTAGTCCCCCTCTTGTACATATTATTTTCTCCTTTTTTAATAATATATATATATATAGTAGGTGGCAGAGGATGGAGATTAGAGTTTATGTAGCCTCTTGATGCCCTTCTGTACTTCTTTGCTTATAAAAAAACTATATAATTATGTTACTATCCAAGATAGAGATAATCATTAATTAGAAAATATGAGTTGAGTTTTACTTAGGAGATCGAATCACATTAGAATGTGAGTTTGAGAAGATGAGCAATGAGTGTTGAGAGATGATAGAATAAGGAGATGCACATTTGTTGTTTAAAAAGAGTCTCTTAATCCCATCCATCCATTTTAATCCAATGATTAAGATTCATTCTTATCATTCTCATATAAGAAGTCTATTCTCATATGATATGTAACTAACTTTTATTTATAATAATATCATCATTCTTATCTTTATTTCCTACCTTGTTCACCTTTTAGATTTACATTTTTTTTTGTTTTTTTAATCACACATCTCTTGCATCTCAATTCGAACTTGTTGTCTATAAATTATCAACTAAAGAACTCCTTGAGAATCTAACTTGAATCCTAGGTTGATCGTTTGAGTTCATTTGTTGAAAGGAAAATTTTCCATGCAAACAACTACATATACAAAGTTAAAATCCAAATTACATCACTTACTCCATCCATTTCACAATACTTGTCACTTTTGAAGAATTTACACATGCCAAGAAATCAAATAATTTTTGTTATTTTTGATGAAATTCTTTCTGTTTTTTCTATAATGCACTTAACCATTTATTATTTCATTCTATTATTTCTCTCTTTACAACAAATAGGTAAGGGTAATTCTTGACAAAATAATAATTAATGCTGCATTGAAACTCGAAAGTGACAATTAAAGTGAAACAAAATTATTCTACAAAATGACAAGTATTTTGAAACAAAGAGAGTATCAATTTAGGTTTTGTAAAAAGAATAATCAATTGTAGAACAAAATAAAGTAAGGCTAAGTTAAATTTGTCATTTTGGTTCATTTTAAGTTTCCATTTGATTACTTAAGTTTTTTTTGGTTTCATTTTGATCCCTTATCACAAATGTTAGACACTTTTGTCCTTTAATTTTTTTGGTTTCATGTTGGTCATTTAACTTACAAATATTAGATGATTTAATCTTTTAAGTTACAAACTTAAGACAATTTTATCCCTCTTAAAAGGGAAAAATATCTTAATATTAATAACTTAAAACACCACAATGTTCATAACTTAAGGGAACAAAATAAAGCGTAAACACCTCAAGAGACAAAATCGTATAATATTTGTGACGTGGGATCAAAAGGAAAAAAAATATTCAAGGACCAAGAGAAAATCTCAAATTAACTTAAGCAGCAAAACATAAATTTAGCCTTAAAAAATAACATCATGTCAACAAAATTCAAGATACTACATTATAGATATAGATAGTAGTTAGTATATAATAATCAGTCAAAAGCTAGTATAAAAAGTAATAATCAGTCAAAAGAATTTAATTTTTCTTAAAAAAAAAAGTCAAAAGAATTTAATTTTTTTTATAAGAAGTCAAAAGAAAACTTAATTACTAATTGCCTCAAAAGTTAATAATGAATTTAATTTTTCTATATAAGTTTTTTCTTTTCGTTTTACCAACAAAATATAACTTTCTTTCTATGATTAAAAAGAAAAGGAAAATGCTAACCTGTACTTTTAAGGCACAAGATAAATATTTTAAAATAGAATAAAACAATAAATATTGTATTGAAAAGATAAGTTTTTAAAATTTTAAGGTTATAAATGCACAATTCTCAATGTTAATTTTTTTATTTAGTTTCTTATCTTGTGGCCTTAGGACACAAGTTAACAATATCCACAAGAAAATATATAGACATTTTTCTAAAGCAAGTTTTTCTATATAATTAGAGTAAAACGAAAACAAGAAATCAACAAACACTTCAATTTCACAACAATTGCTACTAGCTTCACGAGTAAACCTATTTTCTGAGAAGATGATGAAATCAACGGATTCTGTTACAGCTAAAAAGGTTAGCAATCATATTCATGATGATCTTGCATTTCTCATTCTGTCCAAATTGCCTCTTAAATCTTTGAAAAGGTTTAGTTGTGTACGTAAATCATGGGCTCGCTTATTTGAAAATCTTAATTTCATGAACATGTACCGCAATTATTTCATATCCAGTACTTATGAGGATGATGGTTCATATCCAGTACTTATGAGGAGGATGGTTCATCATGTGTTATATTTGCTTTTTGGTGAGAGGTTTGAGAATAAGGTCAAATTAGATTGGCCACCTCCATATCAAGAGGATAACAAAGCTATTCATATTTTAGGTCCAATTATTAACGGCATTGTTTGTCTCTATCAATGGCGAGATCCTGTTGTTGTATTATGGAACCCAACTACCGAGGAATACAAGGTCCTTCCTCCCAGCCCTACTGAGTTACCTGTACTTTATGAGGAAGACTATTATTATGTTCATGGATTTGGTTATGATCATGTTAGAGATGACTACAAGGTCATTCGATACGTAGAATATCTAGATGTACGTGATGATTTTGAAGATGATATAGAAGGTGAGCCAATCAGGCTGTTACGTGACGACGTGTGGGAGATATACAACCTAAGAAGCAACTCTTGGAGAAAACTTGATCTGGATCTACCTCGTGCTCATCACGGTTGGGTAGGTGTCTATGTGTACATGAAAGGAGTATGTCATTGGTATCAAGATGAATTAGAGCATAAAGGATATTTGGTGTCATTTGACTTATGCAATGAGGTGTTTTGTACAACACCCCTGCCCTTGTATATGAATGATAGTTTTGATTCTGCATTTTTGTTGAGATACTTGATGGTATTAAATGACCACATTGCTTTGATCTCAAACTATGTAGAAATGACTACTTTTGACATATCTATTTTAGGTGAACTCGGTGTGAAGGAGTCTTGGACTAAACTCTTCATTATTGGGCCTTTACCTTGCATTGAGCATCCTATTGGGGAGGGAAAGAATGGTGATTTATTCTTCAAAAGAGAAGATGGCGAACTAGTTAGGTATAATTTAAGTACCCAAGTGATTGATGAGCTTGGTCTTAAAGGGGATTTCGATTGTTGCCAGATTGTCGATTACGAGGAAAGTTCTCTTCCTATTGGACACATAAATGATTGATTATGTTTATGCCGGTGATGCTATAAGGATTATTAGGGTATTTTCCTATATGCACTTTTTTTCTTATTTGTAAGAATGATATTTCCTTTACCCAATGCCTCCAATTTTATGTAAAAAATAAGGTATTTTTGGGAGCTTGAACTTGACAAGATAATGAACACACCATGGCTTTACTTTGCGGTCATTTTTTAAATAAATTGAACAATATTATCTGTTCTGTTAAATATATATGTTATAGGAATGTAAGTTTTTTCATTCTGTCTTGTTTTTGAAACACAGTCTTGCATTCTCTGTTTCAATCATGCTTAATCTTATTCTACTGTTACCTAATAAAAGTTGCTTTGCTCGACTACGATGCTTTGGTTAAAAGCTAAAGTGCTTATCCCTTGGATTAAAAGCTTCAAATTTCCAAGTTTCAGTTAATAACATGCTAGTAAAGTTTTTGTAACCACATGGTTTAATGGATGATTCTTAAATGCCTCCAATTCAAGAGAATGATCAAAAGAATGGTAAAAAAGGGTGTTCATAGAACATTTCCCAAATGCATCATGTTCTTCATCTAGCTCAACTAACTCTAAGGTGAGACATGAATCATCCACATAAGAGGAGTTATTATTAGATGCAAAATTGATGTTGTACATATTCATGAAATAAGGTTTTCAAATAAGAGAGACTATGATTTGTGTGCACATCTATCTTAACGAAACAAAGATATAAGAGGCAATTTTAGTTGTAAAATTTGATTTCTCCATCTTCCAAAACACAATTTTGGATCTAAGTGAAAAATTGCTCGCCAAAAACAATTTAAGAATTACGATGAGATCAAAATGATTATCCCTGTTTGAATATTGTAGGTTGGATCTAAGTGAGGTTCCTTTTTTCTTTTTATACTTTCTCTGTCCTTGATTATAAGCCCCTTAAAAAAAATCTTGTCGTTAACTATAAAAATCCCTATACAAATTACTAGATGCAATTTTTATTTTTTCCTAAACATACCTTACTAACTTGCATTGGAATATGAAAAATCAAATTAACAATACAAACAATTTAGTAAAATTCACACATTAACTAAATTATTAACTTTTTAATATGTATGAAATTAGTCAGAGGACTTATAATAAAGGACGGAGTGAGTATAATTTTTTTTTTTTTAATGATATTTATGGGTTTTTTAACCATGTGATTTCTAACTTTCTTCACATAATTATGACAGTAATTTTTTTGTTTCAACTCTCTTCTAGGGTGAAAAGCATCCCTGATTTGTAATTTGGTCTAGAGATATATAAAATCCGATTAAGAATCCTTTGGTTAGAACTTGATCCCATATGAAGCAGATGCTCAGTGTCAAACCACTAAGCCAAAAAGTGCGGTGTTGCAGTAGTGATCACAGAAGATAGTGATATGATAGTAAATGGTTGTCCAGCTGTATGATCTCCGAAGCTATGATTTTGTGCGTCGAGGTTTACTACGTTAACATTCAATTTCATTGGAGTCACATGTGTTTTGGATTCTAAATCGCTTTTGTTTTGAACAAGTTATTTATAAGATGGATCGTGAGGGGAATGGTGAATGAATAGAATTAGAAAAGGTTTCCTCTGCTGAATATAGATATGAAGCTTTTCACAAGTAGTTTGTTGAATGCATTTGTGCTTTTGAAAGTATGAAAATTAGAATGCTGCAGAACTTTAAAACACAACACTCGTTCACAGTAGACGGTTGAAAAATCGATTTTTCCTCCTCCCAGACATGTGTGTTTTAGCTGGATGTGATTTCCTTCCATGTGTTCCTGACGTTGGTGTTGCTTGAGCTTATGCCCTTGTTTCGAAGCTGGATTGTGTATGTATATTTTTAGCTGTTAATAACCATTATCGTCGATTACTTGTCTAAGTGAATTCAATTAGGATAGAAGATTCATTGCTTCTAAAGTTATAGAAGTTATGCCAAATCCTTCAATTAATATGCTCTTGCTGTCTTTCAGCACGCTCGAATGTACTAATATATTAGAACTATTTCTGTTTTTTATTATTCGTTCCAATGATTATGTTTTCTTCTGAAATATTTGTGTTGATATGATATCACTACCAAAGAACTCAAGCTAGAACATGAAGCCTCTTCTTCCAGAAAATTTTCTCGAGTCACTTAATGAAAACCTCATTTTCTCGTATCCTTGATTTGTTGTATTCTGTCATCATTTTTAAGCTAGTAGTTTTTCTCTAGTCTTCCAGCATGCTCAATATTCTAAACCTGTCCATCCTACATTAGTTGCATCCAGTGTTATCAATTGATGCTAATGTGATGAAAAACTATATATAAATCCCAACTACAGAATAGAACGATTAGCAAGCATGATAATAAATATATGAAAAAACTATAGAACTATAGAGCATGATAATAAATATATGAACCATTAGCACATTAGAAGAAACTTTATGCCAAAGACATAGCCAAATCAACTTTTTGAAGTTGCAAAAAAAAATAGTAAGACACTCTACCACATTCTATGAAGGTTTGCAGATATCTCATCTCACCCTACCATTTGCTCGAAGGTTGGACTTCCTTACATAGTCTTTACAGAACGTAAATGCCATAAGTACATCCCTCTGTTAGAGAGAGAAATCAAAACAAGGGTCCATACTGTCTAGGACTAAAATGAAACGAGTAATCTTCAACATGGAAGGATTTCGACACACCAGGCCATCACACCATGACAGCGATACAACAGCAGGAACCCTCAACCGACAAGCCACTTTGTATACGTGGTAAAATTTTGATAATCAGTGTCGTTCATGTTTTATTCCTCCGACCGGAAGAAAGGCTTCCTTATGAAGGATTATCGTAATACAAAATAAATCTTGAATGCAATAATTCTCAATCATTTGTTTACTCAAATCAAACCGAACCAGTTCTCCATCATTTGACATATATCACCTTTATTCCCCCCTCCAATAGGATAGTCAACACAATCTAATGGTCTAACAACAAAGAGTTTAGTCCATGATTCCTTTACACTGAGTTCACCTAAAATTGATATGTGAGCACTTGTTGACTTATTTTCATAGCTTGAGATAAAAGCAACTGATCCATTTAATGTCACCAATCGTCTATCCACCAATACAAAACCAAAATTATCATGCTTGTATGAGGGTAGGGGTGTTCTAAAGAATATGTCACTGGTCAAGTCAAATGAGACCATGCAATCATCAAATCCATCCCACCAATGACACACTCCATTTGTGTGTATTCCGATGAATGATGATAGCCGGTAGGTATATCTACATCAAGTTTCTCCCATGAGTTACTTTTTAAGCTGTATACCTCCCACATTGAGTCGTGTGGTGGGATTTAACCTTCGAAATTCAGTTAGAGGCATAATATGGGCTGCATGTCGAATTACCTTAAGGTCCATTTCTAACATGGTCATAGCCAAATCCATGAAGTGAAAACACAGCCCTGTCATAAGAAGGTGGCGGGGACTCGAGAGAACTAGGAGGAAGGACCTTGAATTCCTTGGTAGTTACGTTCCAAATTGTAATTTTTGGTATCATCAAACCTTGGTAGAAACAAATAGTGCCATCAACAAAAGAATCCAATATATATAAACTTTGATCATTATCTTGAATTGGAGGTGGCCAATCTAATTTGACCTTATTCTCGAATTTCTCCCCAGAAAGAGAAAAAACATTGCATCACGTCGTTCATCTGTCTCAAGTGAATCTAAGCAGTGGCGGATCCAGGACCCTAGGTTAGGGGGTGCAAAAAATTATTATGATATATAAATAAAAAATAAAAACATTAATAATACTTATAGGAGACAAAAGTTTGAGTGTAGTACTTTTTTCTTAGTATGTTACCATATATTTCAAGTATGAAATTATAATACTGTCACTTAATACCAAATCAAATAGCTATATTTTTATAAGCGCATAAAACATTGATTCTCCATAATTATGAGTGTATATGGTCTTGTCGCGGGACCTTTTTTTCTTGCTAAAAAGTTGTTGCTTCTATCTTAGTCAAAAGAAAAAAGCTAAGGGGATGCTTCTAATTTGACACGCAACAGTGTGGAGCATATGGAGGGCGTATAATGACCTTAATTCCTCTTATGTATTTCCCAAAGTTAAGGAGGTGATAAATTCAAGTAAAAATAACTCTTAGCAATGGTTCATACATAAAAAAAGGGATTTCAATATCTTTTTTACGGGTGGTTTGTCAATTTTTTAGATTATACGAATATATAGGCAATTGTTTATTTTGGTTTGTTTCACACCTGGTGAGTTTAGTATCATTTGTACTCATATCTATCATTTATAAAATTATTCAACTTTTCCGTTAAAAGAAAAGGAAAATACCTTCAATAGCAAAAGTTATATATTCTTAAAAAATAAAAAATAAAAGCATGCAATATATACTATATTCTACCAAGTTATGACATGTTTTTGCTTCTATTTGGTGCAGCTGGTGCAATGGTCAAATTATTTGGTGCAGCTGGTGCAATGGTCAAATTTCACGGTGTGCAAAATTTAAAAACATGGAATAATTAGTAAAAATTTGGAAAATTGAGGGTGTGCAGCTGCATACCCTAACACCGATGCAGCGCCGCCCCTGAATCTAAGGCAAGATATGAATAATCTACATAAGAGTAGTTTTTATTAGATGCAAAATTGACGCGATACATGTTCATGAAATAAGGGTTTTGAAATAAGAGAGATCATGATTTACACATTTAAATCGAATCAAAGATTTAAGAGGCAATTTTGATAGAATGGAGAATGTACAATCATCAGGTATGTGATTGCTAACCTTTTTAGTTGTTGATTTTGATTTCTCCATCTTCCCAAACACAATTTTTGGATCTCAGTGAAAAATTACACGTCAAACAAAAAAGAAATACGATTAGATCAAAATGAAAATCGTGTTTGAATATTGTAGGTTGGATCTAAGAGGTTTTTATTTCTTTTTATGTATTATTTTATGATACTGATTTTTTTTTAACCATGTGATGTGATTTATGATTTTCTTCACTTAATTGTGATGGTAATTTTTTTTTTTTTTTTAACTCTCTTCAAAGGTGAAAAGCTACCCTTGATTTGGTCTCGTGAGCTTAACTCATTGGGTAAGGACAATGCACAAAATATGCAAGGTCTGAGG
>Ga0228710_1006652_pt1 | contig 17412 bp, 7 predicted proteins | sample MedpolnodulmetaG_FD_177995 | JGI IMG/M metagenome (GOLD analysis project Ga0228710, IMG submission 177995) | Root nodule microbial communities from Medicago polymorpha collected in Santa Monica, California, United States - pink nodules | ecosystem: Host-associated > Plants > Roots > Nodule...
TGTTTTCCTGTTTCATGATGATCTCGATGTACAATCCTTATTTAACATACAAAGGGATAAGTTTTTTTTTTTTTTATTTACAAGAACAAAGTGATAAGTTATATTTACTAATCCTTAAAAAAAAAAGTTATATTTACTAAAAGAATGAATTAGCTAGCGATAAAATGTTCAGAAAGACAAAATAAAAATTCACATATTATACTGTTAGTCTTAACTGAATCGTCAAGCGAGACAACAAAGAGTTAATCATAGGCATAAATAAGTGTCTCAAACCGCAGACTATCAATTAAATCTATCACTTCATAATAGAGAAGGACAAACATGTTTTTTTTTTGCAGAATTTGAGATAGTATTCAATAGTCTGAATATATTTAGCCGGCAAGATATGCTTAATGTAGGTGATCATGATGTAAGCAATTATAAATGACCAAGTCTATGGTTAATTCAAATATCAATGTGATTCATGATATAAAAATTATCGCCAAGTTTTTTGAGGAATGACAGTTAAGAATATTACGTTGAGGATGAGTTTGTCGTGGTTAGATCTAAATTACAACGTATAAATTGATATACAAATAAAAATAAAAATAAAAAACAAGGTATAAATTGAGTAGGAAAAAAAAACCTTCTCTAAAACTTAGAGGACATCTAAGTTAGGAATAGTGTTAAATTTGCTTGAGTTTTGTTTTTGTCCCTCCATATTTTGTTCTTTTCTATTTATTTATTCACTTTTATAATCAATAGATGTTTTTTCAATTTTTAGAAAATGTACTCATGATCATAGAGAAATATAGAGAGCTAGACAGAAAAAAGGAATAAAAAAATATTTTGATGTCGGGGAAAAAGTGAATGTTGTATTTTGAGAGTCTTGAATTAATTTTATTTTTTTAAAAAAAATTATTCATCATACGTATTCTCTTGTATATATGCATAACAACACTCAACAAAACTCATGTTCATAGGTACCCGCCCAAACCAACCTCGATTTGATTTGGGTTTGAGTTTTCCCTGATTTCAAAATACGGGTAATGGACATATATATATATGTATGTATCCACCCCGAACCCATACTCAAACCCTACTCGAGTGTAGAAAGGTCTTTTTTTTTTTTGTTGAGGGGGTTGATAATGATATGTCATGTTGTTTGGTTTGATAATTATCATGATATAAGAACTTTCATTGATAGTTAAAGGAGCAACCGGATTATTCGGCAAGAAAATGTTAAAATGAACGCAAATTGTTGGATAATGCATTACAACATTATCATTGAAGCTTGAAAAACTCTTTTTATTAAAAAAAATTGATTCACTACGGGGGCAGGGATGAGACGGGAATACCCAAACCCACTGGGGATGGGGATGGGATTCAATTTCTCATATCCGTTGGATATGAGCATGGTAACATGTAAGTATATGGAAGTAGATGAAGAAGTAAAAAACTGGTGGATTTAATTTTATATTCATATTTAGGATTTGAGGTGTCACGATCATTATTTTGCTGAAAATAGGAGCAACATTTATTTTAAGATTCACTCACCTAGATGATAAAAAAAATCTTAATTTAGTGGGTTCTCATTTATGCCAACCTACAAAGATGAGAATACTAGTAGGAGATTCTTATATTCTAGCGTTTATTGATGACTATTTCAGAAAGATTTGGGTATACACATTGTTGAAGAGTATAGATTATATTTTGAGTGTTAAGGCAATTTAAGGCCTCAATTAATGTAGTTTGTGATAACTCTATAAAATTGCTTCAAATCTCCATCTATCATTTGCTTTTAATCTAATGGTCTCAATTAATCATCAATTCACCTCAGGTTATGGTTGTTTTCGTCTTCCATTCCCTTGTTGTAAAAAAATGTGATATTCCTCTTGAAAAGTCCTTCATATAGCATTCCAATTCTTTGGTCATTTTATTTTTCTTATCAAATTAGACATTTGTTTCAAGAGGACCGCTATACATCACGACCACTACCTTCGGGAAATTTCAAGATGCATACATTTTTAATATCTAATAAAGAAACTGTTCAGCATACAGTCCCAGTTTTCATAGAATTCATGGAGGTTATGGGTTGACCGACCAATAGTAATCAATCATGAGGTATTAGATATTAAAAATGAATGCATCTTGAAATTTCCTGAAGGTGATGTATAGCAATCCTCTTGTTTCAAATATTCACATGGTTGCACTTGAAATCAGAAATTACATTGTTTGTCTCTTCGATCCAAAAACATCGATCATCCACTCTCCTCCTCAACTTTGTTTTTGGGTATAAAATAAAACACATAATTCAAACTTATCCAACCATAAGAAAATCTGAATCAAAAACGAATGAAAAATCCAAAAAACAGATCACGCGTCCTTTTTTACCTCCTATATAAATATGAGAACCATGGTACAAAAGAAAACTACAAGAAGAAGACATAAACAATAAGAAATAATGCAATGTCCACAAATAAGGATTCGGTGAAAACAACAGAGGATTGTCTAATTAAGTAAGTATGTAACAAGGCTCTGCCGTCCATTCATAAAAGGTAACCATTTCCAAGGAAATAAGTTGATTTATAGTTTGTTTGGGTTGACGTCTAGTAACATATTCTCGCATCCCTAGGTATATTGAATGTGATTTTTTAGAAGCTAAAAATTGTTGCTTCTTGTAGACGTGTGTGGTGTGTGGGAGATCCATTGTAGTTTCAAAGAGGCTATTCATCCACTAATTACTCAATACATATAACTTAAAAAGATAGCGTCATTTCACAACATTCAAGTCATCTAAACCACGGAATTTCAGATCAATATAAGTCTTTGTTGAAATCGATGTCAATAGCAAAGAACGAAAATTTGAAAGTAGAGTGATGATTTAACCAACTCTGACCTAAATCATCTCGATATATTATACCAAAGTTGAAGAGTGGTCTCACACAAGTAGATTTATTTTATTTTTATTAAGGGACAAATAGATGTTTTATGTATGCGACCTTTGTATATTTTGATTGACAATGTTTTGGATTTGTCATACCATTATTTGTTGCTATTTTTTGTTGGATATGCATGTAACATCAAAAGCAATTAATCGATTTGTCAGTTTTCACGGGGCCAAGCCAACAACATTCTCATTCCCCTTATGACATTTTTTTGTTTGACTCGTTCCCCATATGGTATAATAATTAATGATTGAGATATGTATTTTTAACTAACGAAACAATTTTTGAGAGTGTAAGATAAGAGGCTTGCACACAATCATAAGAATGCATGGTCCATATACATGTTGATTACGAATAGGGATTTGCTAAATTTTTCTACCCTCCATTTACTGATCATAAGTTCATTTATAAGATAAATAAACACAAATTGAAGATTTGCTAGTGTGACCTATTAGTAAAGTTCACTTTATTAAAATATGTTCCACTAATCTATCATTTATGTTTTCTGTCTTTCATAAAATGATAGTCAGTTGAGCTTAAAGAGAAGTAGAGCAAATATGAATTCTTTGATTATAGATCGATACATAATTTAATTTTCACTTTATCCTTTCAGAAATTGATAATTTCCCTTTATATTATGCACTAAGGAAATGATTATATGTCCATAAAAAAATTAGATTTATTTTTTGAACAAACATAAAAAAAATTAGATTGATCTAAAGAAAATCTGTCCCATCTGCCGACACACTAATACTGTATTTGTAGACGTCCATATATAGACATGCAATGAATTGTGAGTATATGTATGTATTCAATAGTTTTTTTTGTTGTTTTTCTTTTGTCAAATAATCTAGTACTTACTAATTCGATATTTATCACTTAAAGCAAAATGTGGAGATTTTGAAGTTTGAACTTAAACCATGATGTCTTTATTAAATAAGTTAAACTTACATGAATTATATACTTAGTAGATTATTAAGTTAGATACAATATAGTTAACATTTCATATCATATACTTGTTCCGATCTCAAATATAAGCAAAACAAATCAAATAAAATTTATGTATTTTGTCTATATTTAAGATCGGAAAAATACTATAGCTTATCAATATAACGTAAAGCTAGCATCACCGGTAGAACATACTTAAATATCTATTCTATGTATTTTACGTCTAAGATTGAAAAAGTTTCTTTCAATTTTAATGTTATTTTTGATAAACAAGCTTAATTCAGGTTGCTTCAGCATGAATATCCTCGCTTCTTTTTTTTTAAGGAATATCCTCGCTTTCATGTTACTTCAAACTTTCAAGTAGTATATGTCCTATACTTAAAATTCAACAAAAATCCTTTTCTCACCTCACTTGTGGATTGGCCTGTAACCGTGTGTGTGGGAATATAGCTACACTATTAAAACTAATAGGTTTTGTATACTATAATTCAATTGACAATGTCAAAATTGTTAAGTTGGTATCTTCGTTCAAATTTAAATGCGGAACCTTTTAATTCAAGAATTTTAGTGGTAAGTACCACTTCGTCTATAGACAAGAAGAGATGTCTTTTTTTATTAGTCAATTTGTCCTTCAACTATTTGAAAATTTTAAATATACTTTTTTTTTAAATTGATTCACTAAACTTGTCAAAATAATTTATGATTGGTTACTTTTTATTTTTTATTTATAAAAAAAACTATGATAGATCTCTAAACTACGATCTACTAACAAATTATTTAAATGTTTGGATTAGATTAATTTTTTAAGTTCATCAAGAATGTAATTACATTTATTGACAAGTTAATTTAATGGCTTAGTATAAAAAATAATTATTCATTTTTGTTAAGCAGTCTGGTGACTAGAAATTTATTTCTTAAGATGAATAAGTGGAGGATCTGGGTTTAAATCTCAACTCTTGCATATACAAAATGTCTTTACTAATTGAGATATGCTCACGAGAACAAATAATTATTTTATCCACATGTTTAAAAAACTTCAAATAATTCGAATATCTCCAAAACACTGATTAACAATTTTATATGTTAATAGTATATGTATTAATTAAGCTAGCAAGCGGCGGTTATCAGAGAGAAGGGGATATATCTTGGATGTGTAGTTCAATGGTTAAAGAACTGAGACTTCGAAGGAGAAGAGTGCATTACCATAACTTGACGTAGTTTAACTCTAAGATTAATTCTCTAGAAAAATGTTTAATACTATATAAATACTAATTTCTACGAAAAATAACTCCTAGTAGACTTCCTAAAATAAAAAATATATCTAGTAGATAGATATATTAGAGGCTGTCTACTTTTTAATTAAAACTTTACGGGCTTAAAATAATAGAAAAGAAAAAAAACACTTTGAGTATATTTTCCCTCGGTAATTTCCTTCAACTCCAAGCAAGGGGTCATTCATAATCTTTCCAACAAACAAGCATTATGATACACTGCCGGAGAATATAGAACCTGGCTCTGTGCTCTTTTATCACCCCACCGCATCTCCTCCTCAACGATCTAGAATCTCCATAAATTCTGTGTTGCTTCTCTTCTTGCATCATTGATCTCTGAAATATATATTACTTAATATTTTCTTGCTACTAGCTAGTACGCACTTTAATTAAATAAAAGTACTACCTATAAATAAAAGAGTGATGTATAGTTGAATCAAATTATAACAGAAAATTGAAGGGCATGTTTTCAACTGGTTTTTGGTGATGGATGGAAAATGTGCATCTATTTATAAATATGATGATGTATGTGGGAAACATTGATACTGTTGTTTTGGAGTTTTTGTACTGCAGACGAAAACGAAACGTTACTCCTCTAAAAGCTATACACGTAATAACAATGGTTTACCATAGATTAATTCAGCAAATATTTAGTGTACATGTTGTGACAAGAACGAAACATGAAACATCTTAGTTTTATTCTGTGTTTGGACCTTTGGGGGCTTCTAGGGTTATTGCGGCATCAATGTGATTGAATTCATGTGAATTTGGATTGATCTAACTCAACCTTTATAAAAACCATCGAACTTTAGATCATTACATGGGTTAAGAAGAATCACATACAAGTGAAGTTAAACGTCTCATCTTTATTTAAAATTTAAGATATTTGATACAAGTATTTTAATAACTTATATGTTACTCAATATTTACTCTTATGTCTAATGTGAGATTTTTTTTAGAGAATATAGTGTGAGACTTATAAATCACACATCAATATTCCCTTACTCAAGTGTGAAGTGTGAGACATACTTTCTTGATCCAACACCATGAACCACTCTTACCTCCAAAATAAATCAAATTTTGTTTGAATGCCAGTCGACACTTTACATAAACGGTTGTGAAATATTATTCAAATACAACTATCTTGATTCTTGGACTGTGTGTCACTGTAGTTAAAGTTTCTGTTTGTTTGGAATTTGGATTGATGTGCTATATAAGTATTTGTATTTTAGTAGCAATAGCAACAATTATTTTTGTTTTTTTCCTATTTTAAAAGAGCAATTATTGATGGGTAAAAATAACTTATCTTTCAACATGATCGTAATAATATATCCCCTTAAAAAAAGTAGTAATACATTGTTTACTCGTTTATAAAATAAAAAAAATTGTACTCGTGTCGCTTAATTTTGCTCATATATTAAGTTAGGGTTTATGTTCGCACGCGTTCACAAACACGTATAAGGACTGTTAATTTACATCAATCTAAAATCATTATAGAGTAAATTAGCACCTACAATTAGGGTTGGGAATAGGCTAGGCCGAGATAAGCTTTGCAAGGCCTAAGTTTGACCTGCCAAATTATTTTAAGGCCTAAGCCTGCCCTGCGGCCTGTCATAGGCTTACTTTTTAGGGCTGAGTCTGACCTTCTGAAAGCTGTAACGACCTGCTAACCTGTTAAAAAGTCTATATATCATATGAACATCTTTAAATAAACAATATGATCTAAGTTTAAATAGACTAGCGAAACTAATAGATCAATTAGATTAAACTATCTCTTAATAATCAAATTTTTTACGAAATTTGACTATATATTGTATCATATTTCAATTATAGATTATAATAATACATTTATATATGCGAAAAATTAATGTATACTAATAAGCTTAAATTATTGAAAAAGTTAACAAATTTATATTTTAATTCAAAGTACAAAATATTAATATAATAATAAATAATATTATTCATATATACTTAAATAAGCCGACTTAATAGGCTTAAGAGACTTTTTGAATTGCTTGTAGCCTAACCTGGCCTGTCGTAGGCTAGGCCATAGGCCCCTGTAGGCCAGCCTGACCTATTCCCGTCCCAACCTACAACCACTTGTTTTTAACTAAAAAACTACTAACCTTTGTTATTTAAAACTTGTTGTTGAGGGTTAGTTTTGTATGTTTCTTTAAATTATTAACACTCACTTTACTAATTTACACCCATTTTTCTTTAAATATTTATCACCCATTTTATTAATTTACATCCACTTTCTTATGTTTGTTTATCCAAAAAAAATACTTGTGTTGATCATTTTGGAATGATGAAAGTGAGTGTAAATAACTAACAAAATAGGTGTAAATAATTTGATAAAAATTATAAAAGTGAATGTAAATAATCACGCGGGTGTAGGTTGTTAACTTACTCCTTAATGGTTTTAGGTACGTGTAGGTTGTTAATTTACTCCTTAATATTTTTAAGTAAGTGTAAATTAGCAGACTCCTGTATATATATGGTAAATTATAATTAATCTAAGTGACACAATTGTAGAAGGAATTTGAATTCTTACAATCAAGCTCTTACAACTGAGATAAATATCGTGAACGCAATGTTCTATAGTTATTACAAACAAATTTGTCTTATCTAACAAAGATCAAGCTCTTACCATCGTGAACACAATATTCTATAGTTATTATAAACAAATTTGTCTTAACTATTTTAAAAAATAACTATAGTTACTAGCTCCAAAACGGGCATTAACGTGATCGTGTATTTTTTTTTTTTTACTTTATTGTATATTATTAAGTTTACACTTTCAACATTTGATTTATATGTTTTTAAATTTGAATTTAAATTTATATCATAAATTCAATTGAATATTTTTAAAAAAAAAGTATTAATGGAAAAATGTTCAATTAAAATATGTAATTAGATTACAACTTCCCTATCATTAAGTCCACAATTTTAAAAAATTAGGTCTCGAGTCACAAATTATTTTTGACTCTAAAATGAAAAGTTCTTAAAATTATTTGTATCGATTTTTTTTCTTCAAAAAATAAGGAGGTTACACAGAAACCAGTAAAGTCGTTTTTTTAAAGTGATTTTTTCAATAATGTGATTTGTGAATCCCTAAGTTTCAATTGAGTGATTATGACCCCTTATTCTTTTAATTATGCGGTTTTGAATTCCCTAATTTCAATTAAGCGATTCTAACTCTCCTAATTTATCCTCTTTTTGATTTCATGGCCTGCGCACAAATTTTGACCAAATTTTGGCAAAATTATACCAGCGTGAGATTTTTATTTAACGAGGCTTTGACTTCCCCCACGATTACAAACACAATTTGTTACTATCAAAAAACGTTAGGTTTTGTTATTTCCAACATTTTTTCATCTCTTTTCTTTTTTAATTTGTCCATATTCTTATTCATTAATTTTCCCTGTTGTTCTTGGTGGTTCATACAAAAGATATTGACGTTATGGTTGGCGAGTGATAGAGATTTTCAAGGCAGCCAAGTTACATGTTGATTATGAAGTTGTGGTGAATAGTGGTAAATAAGGAAGTATGCTGAGACTTCTTCAATTTATCATGAATTTTTTGGATTCAGATTAGGAGATTAAAATTTGTCATTCCTTTCGTGAGTCTAACGTTTGTGCGGATGCATCGGCCAACATAGGTTTTGAGTCAGGTTTTAATTTAATTATTATGGGTTAATATGTCTTTAACCCTTTAATTTGAGTGAGTTCTCGTTTACCCTCTGTACAAAAAAAAGTTTAGATTTCAACTTTGTAATAAAGAGATTCTTTTGTTTTAGACCCTGATGTCATCTGACTGGACAAAATTGCTGATGTGGCATGCTGACTATGTAATTCTGATGATGTGGCATGCTGACTGTGTATTAAAAATTTGGAAAAATAAAAAAATGAATAATAATGAAAAAAAATCTGAAAAATATATATCAAAAAATTTGAATTAAATTTAAATTATAAAAAAATGGAAAATATAATATTATCTAATTTTTTTATTTTGAAAATTAATTTCAAGAATTTTATTATTTATATTTTTAAAAAAAACCTTCATAATTTCTTAATTTTTTTAGAATGAATGGTGAAAGTCCTCGTGAGCATAGCTCTGTTGGTATGGACAATGCATAATATATGCAAGGCCCGAGGTTCAAGCCCCGACCACCACAAAAAAAAAAAAAAAATGAACGGTGAAATGAGGTAAAAAAAAAAAGAATTTTTTGTTAATCTAGATGAATAACAGGATACAATGGATATTGATATTGGTTGACACTGGTATATAAGTAATGTTATATTATTGAATAACAAGCCCTTAATTCTATTCTTCATGATTTTCTTTTCTTCCAATTTTTTAATTTCGAAAAAGATTTTATAAAAATTCTGGAATACAATTTTTGAAAAAGAATCTGAATTTGTTCTATTGAAATTCTGGAAAAATATTAACTATTTTTTTATAAGTTTTCAAAAATATTATCTAAATTAAGGAAAAATATTTTCAATTTTTATTTTAAAAAAATTCAAGAAAATTATTTTCAGAATTTTAAATTTTTGAAAAATATTATCTAAATTTTTATTTTCAAAAAATATTATCTAATGTCTTGTTTCTTTAATTATGAAAAATATTTTCCAATATTTTTATTTTTTGTACAATTAATAAAAAAATGAACTTTTAATTTCGAAAGAAAAATCTGTACTTTTAAAAAAATATATTTAATTATTTTGAAATAAATTGAGTTCCAAAATTTTTCATTTTTTTATAAAATAATTTCTTTTTTTATTTGATTTTGATATGTAATGTAATTATTATTTTTAATTAATTTTGTTATTTCGATATTTATATATATATATATATATATGTTATTTTTTTTTCTTTTTTTGTAATTTTTCGAGAATTTTTTTTCATTATTATTCATTGTTTTATTTTCCTGACTTTTTTCGTTTTTTTAATACATAGTCAGCGTACCATATCATCGATTTTGTCTAGTCAAATGACTTCTGGGTTTAAAACTAAAGAAATTTTATATTACTGTGTTGAAATCTAAACTTTTGTTTACATAGAGGTAAACTAGAATTCGCTTAAATTACAAGGGGTAAAGACATATTAACTCTTTAATTATTTATGCGTATTGCCCAACTCAAATTATTCTTTTATTATTAGTTGACCGTATTGGTGTTTCGTCTTAACCCTCAATCTCTATTTAGCTCCTAGCTTTGACCCTCATTTATTTCAAAAATAAAAATTAGGATGTTCAAAATCGAATATTTTAGATACTAGAAGCCAAAATTAGTTAACTGAAATTCGGGTTGAAAATCGTATAATTAAGAAACTATGGACTAAAGTGCAATTAAACCAAATTATTATTCCTTTTTTCAACAATGTGGCATGGAGGTGGAAATCCTCGTCCTCAAGGAAAGCAAGATATACGACTCATATTCAATCTAAGCATCCATTAACGAACGAACCCTCAATTTCAACTTTCCCAGATTATTGTGCTTCCTTCTCTCACAACCAACCAAACCAATTCTCCATTTTTTTTACATCAGCGGTTTGGTGTGTTGTTTTTTTGCAACATCACCTAACGACCATGGGTTGCGGCTCCTCCTTTCCAGGTAAAGTTTTCAACTTTTCTTCAAATTCTCATTTTTTTTACCTATAGCTGAAAAGGGGTTGGAATTATTTTTTTTTTTTTTATTGTATGGTTTTGATTTGTGATTATGGGTTTGTGGTTTAATGGGGTTTGGTCAATTTGAAGAAATGATTTAATTTAGGGTTTGATGGGGTTTTTGGTTCATTTGATTTTGTGTTTTCAGATAGGGATTCAAGGCAGCTAGGTCGACCCAGCCCCGAGAATGGTGGAGGACAAGATTCTAAAAATCTTCGTGTTAAGGTATTAATTTTATGCCAAATTCTTTAATTTTGAAAACATGTTTTTTGTTTTGTTTTTGTTGTTGTTGTTATACCCGTTTTCAACATGGTTTTGTTCTGTTTCATGTTTCTTGTAGATTTTCTATTTGCTGTTAATTGAGGAGGTAGTTTGTTGTAATAGGTGCATGTTTTTTGTTGCAGATGGTTCATTTTGAATTTTTTTTTCACCCTATTCAAATAATTTAATGATTACGATTCTATGCATAAATCATGTATAATTTTTTTTCCCTACTAGAGACTTTGTATTTATACAGTAAATAGTAATTAGTTCAGTTTTTGCTTGGATTTGAGTAACTTTTTTCCAAGATGGTAAAAGACAAAGGAAGTAATACAATTTTATCAAAATAACCGTCGAAAGTTTAAAGCACAGTTTATTTCGGTTGATTTTTTGTTCCTTTGGAATGAAGCGAATTATTTTGTACACGTACTTTCTTTTAGTTAACTGTTCTATAAGGTCTGGTATAAATTTTTGTCATGAGTTAGTAAAAGAATCACATCGAAGTTTCTGTGTCGCACATTATACTTTCTATGCTATGGCAAAGAAATAACTATCAACCTCTCTGTACATCTAAAACCATGTGAGCATCTCAGTGATGACAATTTTCACCCATAATTAGTCTATTGTAAAATTTGGTCTCGAAAATATGCACAACGTGGAGCCATATATTTGATTTTGATTTGAAGTCGGATGTTGCCAATGTAATCATGCATTCACTTGCCGGAAATTAATTCCCAATAATAGCCATAAAAAATGAAGGGATTTAGTTGAAGTTATGAATAAAAAATTCCTTCATACCTCAAATATTTTAGTTTAATCTTTGAATGACTCAATAACTAACCTTTAAATGTCACTGAACACAGCTTGTCCTCTTAGGTGATTCTGGTGTTGGTAAAAGCTGCATTGTTCTGCGATTTGTTCGTGGTCAGTTTGATCCAACATCCAAGGTAAGAATATGTGGCTTTTATCATTTCTTTTTTAGTGTAAATTTTCCTAATATTGAAGGAATTGGTTATATGTAGTAGATTTAATGCTTACTAGATATGGTAATTATTCCATGTTGGAGTTCTTATAATTTTTAGACTTTGTAATGTAAGGTAACTGTTGGAGCTTCTTTCTTGTCACAAACAATCGCTCTGCAAGACTCTACAACAGTCAAGTTTGAAATATGGGATACCGCTGGTCAAGAGAGGTAACTTTCATTTATCTTTCCAGATTGTGCACCATTCACTACCCTTACAAGCGCTTATTTTGTTTGTCATAATATACCTCCTTTTCTTATTTCAAGAAGTACAGACTAAAGTAAAATTTGATTGCCAATCATCTGTTTCAGGTATGCTGCCTTGGCACCACTGTATTATCGTGGTGCAGCGGTTGCAGTTATTGCCTACGATATAACAAGCCCAGAATCTTTCAGCAAAGCACAGTACTGGGTTAAGGTATATTTGCAGTCATCACATGCCTCTATATTTTAATTTCTTGTTTGGTATAGTTATTACTTGAATGATGTGATTAACCAACATCAGTGAATACAACACAATCAGTTTTAATCCATTTCATTTATAATCATTGTAGTTTAGTAGTTTTAAGTTACCAGATAAACATGTATCCTCGTGACTTAATGACAACACCCTTACCTCTTAATGGGTATAATATGTAGAGAAAAGGTGGTAAAATCATGTCTAGAAGACCAATAGCAGCCCCAGTAAGAAGAGTTGATCATAGAATAGCTCAAAATTTGTACAGGAAAACCAAGAATAAATGGCCTCTCCGAGGACCCCATGTTTGGTAGAACACAATGTCGTCGTTTGATTTTGTAGCAGACACCACCTCGTGAAAAGTTTCTGTTTTTGTTTGTAGAAAGATAAAAAGTTCATAAAACCTGCATGTTTGGTGGGAATAAGTATGTACTTAGTTACTAGTTATTAGAATTAGAATTGTTCACCAAATTCATTTTATTAATCACAGTGAAGTAGCACCAATATTTGCCTGTTCTGTGCACTTTTACGTTAAAAAATCAACTTTCTGCCCCTACAGAGATTGAAATAAACTGGTTTCCTTCGTTACTCCTTATGCACGTGAGATTGCGTTTATTGGTTTCTGTTAGAGTTGAAAGAAATCCGATCATTCTCATTACAAGATAAGTTGTTGAAAACGTTATCAAAAGAATAGAAAATAGGTAATAGTTGTCTTTGACAAACTCATGATCAATATCTATCTTTTGATGTATTGTCATTGCTCATACATGCGCAAGCGCGCAGACATGCATATATTTCTACAATTTCTGTCAGTTTCGTTTTAGCAGCTGAAATATATGTAATATTTAGGAGTTACAAAAACATGGAAGCCCTGATATAGTGATGGCATTGGTTGGTAACAAAGCCGATCTTCACGAGAAGCGGGAGGTTGCTGTTGAGGTAATGCAACAACCCTAAATAGTATAACTATCTACTAAATAAAACAATGAATTGTTTTCCTGATATAGTATGCTTTTTGTTTCCTTGAAGGATGGCATGGACTATGCAGAGAAGAACGGAATGTTTTTTATAGAGACATCCGCAAAGACAGCGGATAATATAAACGAACTGTTTGAGGTACCTTTGATGTTTACATCCTCTCAGTTATTCAATTTTAAATTAATTATGGGATTTTGTATTTGGTGAGAATGAGAATGAGTGAACAATAGAAAATTATCCCTTAGCTCGGTTGGTGAGCTAAGTGACCCTGAAGGTGTTTTAAGCAAGAAGTCCAGAGTTCAAATCCTGAAAACTAACATAACCACTTACTAACATTAACCTGTCAAAAAAAGAAAATAATTTTTTATTTTGATTTTTATTGAAGTTGGGAATGGAATGGACATTGATCACATCTTACTCTTCTAACTCTACAATTGTTTTGAACCATGTTTTGAGTATAAGGTGCCAAAATGATATGGTCCGGTTTTGATGCTGATCATGTGGTATGAAGCTTGGTCTTAGGAAGTTCTGTTTATTATTGACTTACAGATCTTCGGGACTTTTCAAAGGCTGTGGTAGTAGTAAATTTTCTGTTTTTAACTTTTGTCTTTGGTCTCTTAGGATATTGTTGACTATGCTACTAGCAAGCTTCCCTACGATGTTCTTGCTGCCTGAAGATAGTTGTAGCAAACTCATACCTATTCGAGGAGCTAAACATGATCTAGAGATTGGTATCCCATCCTACAAAAATCCATTTAATTGTATCTTTTCCAAACAAAGGTAACATCTTGGTCTTGGAATGCATAGGGGTATAGGGAGTTTAACCAATAAATAAACATTCTAGGCTAGAAAAAGAGAATTAGAAGGCCCTGGATCACATTTTAAGGCATGCAAGATTTCTACTTATAGAGAAGCTAAACAAGCATGCTAGAAAGTACAAAGACCAAGCCCCTCAAGAATTGCTACCATTGGTTGTCTGCTTCTTATGCATTGAGGATACAAATGAAAACATGATTTTGCTTTGAAAATAACACCGCTTTGTTATTCAGAAATTAGCTACAGATTAGTTAAGGACAAATCTAAGTTCTTTACATCCTTGCCATCAAGTTCTCAAATCAAATTGTGACATTTGGAAATATACTTTTGCAACATTAAATTGCCTTCGTTAAGAATATTTTGCCGAATTAGCAACAAAAAAAACACACTTAGTTTTGTTGAGATCCGATATTCTATAGAACTGTTATGAGTGGTTGAACCAAGATGCAGGTCAGTGACAATTTGTTCACTATAGGCCAAGTTCCTCCATACTTGTGGGATGTGGCAGGAGGTTGCGTGAATCTTAGAATATGGACGACGAGGATAGCTTCTGCTGATGGAACGGTGGCGTGCATCTTGGATGTATCTAGAAGTTGTTGACACAACATCTTTGAAAAATCCTCCCCTATTGGGTAATGAGTGTCCGCACCATACCAACAATCAGACCCCAAAGTCGGTCCTAGACATCCGAACCCACTTGAGTATGATACTGGTGGAACCAACATGTTGGGCCTAGCTGAAACAATGCCATTGTTTGCTTTGGAACTTGATGGAAAGATGTAAGGAAGTTTATCATTGTTGCAGTTCAAGAAATGTGATTTGTGCAACTTGTCGAAGACACATTATGTGGTAGGGGACTGCAGGCTAATATACAGGCAAATTGACCGATGGTTCAATCTTGGGTTTAAGTGGTTTTACTAAGAGACTTAGTGGCTTGAGTCATTTCCCTTTGCTTTTGTGTACCATTGTCAATACCTTGGTGTGCTATAATAACTCCATATTTAATTATTGTTATTCATGTCAGCATGCTTGATTTGTCAACTAGTTTGTTCAGTATTGCAAAATTCTAAATTCTGTTGGGTTGAATTTGTTTGTTTTTGTACAAGTTATTATATTTTGTGTGTATCATGTTAACCTCATTGAGATAAAGGTCTAAATACTGGTCATGATTGCATGTGTGAGGAACTTTGGAATGATAAAATTTTACACGGAAAGCAAAAATGTGTGTACTCTTTATAGTATGGGTTTGTCTAATATGTGCAATATTACACATGTTAAAGCAACTAAAAGTAGCAATTTTTTATTGAAAAGAACAATTATTTATTAAAAAATTATATATTTAATATAAAATGCACATGTATATCTTTCTTGTTATGAATCCTATGTTTTCTTTCTTTGAGCTTTATAAGAAATTATCTTGATTTGATATATGATTATGAATTTTCTGTATTACTCAAAGATTTTGTAGGCAGTGCTTAGTTTGAACTTTGAACATTCCCATTAGGCACAAAGATTGACATGTTTCTATTCACAGGAAATTGCGAAAAGATTGCCTCGCCCATCGATTACTTGATATTGCACAGAATGCAGTTCATTGAAAGATTTGCATTTGCTTTGGATCCCTTAAAATTGTAATGTATAAGTTGTGTCTATGTTTATATATATTGATACCTCTGATCTTGCATCAACTTGTAATAATATTATGGATGGACACCATGTCACTGATGATATGAATATCCCTTAGGCTATGCTTTGAGACCCACAAGTATGTGTATTGTCTATTACGATTTCATGTTCAATGTAGGATGGCCATGTCAGACACGTTGCGTTTGGTGGTTGTTGATCATGCTTTGTGAGAATTTAGTTGAACTGCATAAATCAATACATCATTTTTCTTCGCTGTGTGGATTACTTCATCTTCAAAGAGTAAAGCAATGTTTTTATGATTAATAACATTTGCAGGATTACTCTTCAACTTTTCTAACTTCTCTTTTAGGCTTCATAAATGCTCCATGATTTTTGGAGAAGTTCATTCTCCCATCAAACAAAAAATCATCCAACTTCAATGTAGTCATAACATGCATTAAAAAATAAATATTTGAATTATAACCCTCTCCTCAAATGAATGACGCAACATGCCAAACTTCTTCTCTTTAATCCGTTATCAGAACCTAAACTCTAATATCAATTGTTGGGAAATTCACAAAAGAAAAATCTCTACAACGGAAAAACATACTACTCGACCTGCAATTCTCACAAGGTGAAAATCACAAACTCATACAATTTTTACGAGAAAATCAAATTGTCCCATAACACAACTACATGTACCCTAGTACATCCATCCAAGGGGCAAGAGATGTGGTAAAGAAAGCTCAAACTAACCCTCCATATTTATAAGAACGTTTTCACTTTTCTCTTTCCACCGCCTAATGTGGAACTTGGATGAATACTCACTTTTATACAACATATTATCTCGCTTTGTCAAGTGTGAGTTAAAATTTCACATTGAATGAAAGAGTTGAGGTTGAACAATATATGTGAGATGATTCATAAACTCAAAACCTTTAAATTTTGGGAAAAGATATAGTGTCTAATTTCACGTGTGAGGGTGCTTTTAATCTAATCCAAGTACTATAATCCCACCAAGATTGTAGACATTATTATCCTTAATATATAGTTATGCTTGAATCCTCGTGAATATAACTCACTTTGTGAGAATATTACGTTATGCATGAGTCGGTGTTCGAACTTTAAATTCTCTATTTATTCACCTCAAGAGTTAATTTCTAGTCACTAGACCACTTCATCTAAAAAAGAATTATAGCTACGCTTGGAAAAATTGTTTTTCAACTTTATTTTTGCATTAATACAACTATAGTCAATGTTTTGAATTGACTACTTACCCTAAAACCCTCAATTGTGAAAGGATGAATAATTTAAGGAGTTTAGGTTTCAATATATAATCGCAAGTCGCAACCACTAGTAAGTTTGTACAGTCTGAATGTACCATCTATGTTTGGTTTTCCTTTTTTTTTTTTAATATAAAATATTTTTTTTTTGTC
>Ga0228710_1006654_pt1 | contig 17404 bp, 5 predicted proteins | sample MedpolnodulmetaG_FD_177995 | JGI IMG/M metagenome (GOLD analysis project Ga0228710, IMG submission 177995) | Root nodule microbial communities from Medicago polymorpha collected in Santa Monica, California, United States - pink nodules | ecosystem: Host-associated > Plants > Roots > Nodule...
CTAGAGTTTTTTGATTTAAAAAGATCTTGTGAAAGTGTGAGTTACAAACCAATAATGACTGTTGAATTGAGTTTGATAATGATGATAAAATTAAATCAATGAAAGTAAATAAATATTCAAATACGAATTGAGAATTTCAATATTGAATCTTATACTATAATTCAACAATCAATGCGCACATTCAAATTTCAAAACTAAACTATCTCAAACCAAACCTTTTAACAATAAATCGCATTATTAACTAATGATCACAAGGTATATGAAGCAATTGCTTAAAGTTAACTTTCAACTTTGATTGTGAGAAAATCTCAATTGAGGAAATTGAGATTAGGTTTTGAAAAATAGTAAACTCACAATCAAGTAATGATTACTTCACACAATGAATTCATATACACAATTATAATGCTGAATTAAAATGATAAGGAAGAGAAGAACACTAAGATTTATAGAGGTTCCCCTTTTTCATCCTCGTTAAGGGTACATCCTCTCTTCGAGATAGAAAACGTCTCTATCACGGTCTTCCACAATGATGAAAATGTTTACAAGGTCTGATTATATAGATTCCTTCGAATCCCTAATCTTCTTGCTAAGCAATCACACCAAATCCAATCTTCAAGACCTCTTGAAATTGGACACCCACAAGATCTTCTAATCTCAAGCTTCCATGCAATCCTTTGAACTTCTACTCCAAGAATTCATCTTTGCTATGTTTGAAGCTTTGATGCCCTTAAATCTTTGTATAGATGAGAAACAACCCCCAATACCTTTAGAGGTGTGATGACAAGTCATCTTACGTTATTCTTAACATGTTTTTCAGTCAATTTTAGTAGTCTTCCCGAAACATAGCAATTTTAGGATGTTTTTGATGTAATTCACGAAGAAATCATGCAAATCGACAAAGCAAGACATCTTAAGATTTATGTGGTCCTTAGGAAGATGAAGAATGAAGATTCAAGAGGCCTCATAAGACTTTACAAAGGAAATAATTATTTTCACAAGTTCCAAGACATCTTACATAGAAGAAAACACCTAAAAAGGCGAAGAAAACATGCATTTCAGCACATAACACACTCACAAGCGCCTATGCGCATAGAACAGGGCGCCCATACACCTAAAGGAAGCACAAAAGTGACTGGGCACATGAAATGAGGCGCCAAGCGCCTAACATACCAGGCACATTCGCCTGTCGCATGGGTATAGGCGTTAGGTGTTAGGCGCCTGTGACTTGTAGGTCAAGTCACTGCTTTGTAACTTTTTGTGAAGTCACATTTTATGACTTTTTCTCCCCTAAAAGCTCGTGATTTTAGCCCAAGTTCAGGTCAAAACTTTCCCTATAAATATCGTCTTCATCATTCATAATTTCTCATTCAGAATTCGAGCAATTCAAGAGGAAGGCAGATTCTAGGAGCTTTTAGGAGGAATTTCTCTCTCTCTCTCTCTCTCTTCTCTCCAAGTTTTTAGGGTGAGTTTTATTTATTATGGGTAACTAAATCTTTTTAAGCTAGGGTTCTAAGATGAACCTCTATTTTATTTGTTGAATAATTATTTAATTTATAGTCGTTTATTCAGTTATTTTCTGTTTGCTATTTAGTTTTATTGCAGTGCGTAAGATTTGTCTCCTCTAGAATGCAACCCTAGTTTATGCACTTAGGTAGTGATAAGGTCTAATATTGATGTTTATATCTTGATATTTATATTTTTCCATCTTGAAAGTAATTAGTTAGTAACTAGCGAAAGATATCAAAAGCGATTTAACCCTATTAGTAAGTACTTAGGAGGTGACATTACTAATATTGAGTAAAATCTGTTGAACCTAGGATGTAACTAGTTAGTAATTAAGGAAACAAGCAACTTCGCGACTTAAATCAGTCTGTAACTTCATTCTCCTTGCACCTGGGTAAGGTAGACTCTGATAGGGCTGCCCATTTGTAAAACTACCGAGAGGGAGAGTGTGCTATGTACTCCTAAGACTCATAGATGGGAAAACCTTTAGGAACATTAGCCACCATACCTTTGGAAATTTAGGAACACCAACTTAAGTCTATGTTTCAATTACTCCCGAGGGAGTAAGACCTCACATGTAAGGATCATTGTGTGACTAGCATGTGCAACTCAACAGGCAGAAGGATAGACCGAAATCAACCAAGAGAGTAAGACCCCGCACGTAAGGATCACCGTGCAACCAACATGTGCAACTTGAAAAACCGATTAGGTTATCAGGTCCCGACGGATTCATCACGTAGATAGTCTACTTAGAATAATTGAACATGACCTGACTATTAATTAATTCCAACAAATGAATAGGGGGGATTCGAAGAATCATATTTGTTGCTAACATTTATGCAACTAAAACAGGTAACTTACTTTATTGCAAACAATAAAAATTGCAATTTGTTAACCGTCAACTCTTAATTTTATATTATATTGTTAAAAAATAAGTAACGCGAATTGTTTGGATGAAACAACAATCCCTGTAGATATGATACTCTACTTATCACTTTATTACTTGGTAAACGATTTGGTACATTTGCCTAGTCCGACCATCAAGTTTTTGGCGCCGTTGCCCGGGACTATTGATATTTTCGGCTAAGCAATTCAAATTACTTATTCATATCTGTTTTTATTTTTCTGCATTTTAATTTTTTGACATTTATTTTTCCACAATTTATTTTTCAGTTTTAAAAATTCAAAAATGCCAAAAAAATAAGTCCTAGTTGACTCATTTTTTTAGAGTCTAGTTTTATCATATAATTTATTTTTCTTAGTTGTTACTAACATAGTTTATTTTTCTATTTGCATTTAGTTTATTTTTATTTTTCCATTTAGTTCTAACCCATTTTTTTTCTCATTTAGGAACTAACATTTTATTTTTATTTTTTAGAGTCGTAGTTTTAGGTCATAATTAGTTGCATGCATGTTAGAGAGTGGTAGTAAAAATAATAGTTGTTAAAATAACTATAGTCATTAGATTGAGTCTAGTTTTTTATTTTATTTTTAAGGATAGATCGAGTCTAGTTAACATTAGGTAATTTAATAGAAAGAGTCAGTCCATTTAATTTTGAATTTAGGATTAGGATTAACATTTAGTGATATTAATAATAGAGTCATAGTTAGTAGTAATAATAGGTAAAAATAGTAGTATTCACTTTTGATCAAGTCTGCATATCATTAATAGTGTTTAGGTGTTAGGAGTATCGAGTCTAGAAACTTAAGAAATTAATCATAGGATTAAAAGTCATCAAAATAGAAACTTAAAACCAGTCAATAAACAATTATCATAATCTTTATCCAGAATACGAACTTGTTGTTTTAGTGAATTAGGTTAACAGTTGTTGTTGAAGATGTCAAGGGGGTTCAGTTCAATTCATGAATGCGAATGTACTTGGTGCCTTGACCAAATTAAGACACCATAGTTTCATCCAGGATCAGTGGAGACAAACCCCGATGAGGTGCCCGATTGTGAATGCACACATTGTCGTTACGCGTACTAATTACCAAACCACCCACAAGAATCAGAGCAAACAGTGAATCAACCTGGTGAAGCACGCAACACTCAACATGGAATTAGGAAGTCTTTAGCCAAGAATAGGGAGGAAGTCAAGGAAGACCCAAGTGAAGTTGAAGGTATTGAAGCCTTTGAAGTCAAAGGTACTGAAGCCTTTAAAGAGGAAAGTACCGATGCCTTTCCCGGTGAAGTCAATTCCAAAGCAAGAAGAGATAAAGGTCAAGGTGGAAGTTGTTGGTTGATATGGCAAGGTAATACGCGCTACAGGGGGGGGTGAATAGCGTTCAAATATTTTTTATCGAGTTTGTAGCCAAAGCGTTTTTAGTAAAGGCGAATTACGACTTGTCGGATTATGGAAGGTTCAATGGCTATGACAAAAATAATAAGACTATTCACAAAGATAAGATTCACTTTTAATTGAGAGATTCTAAGTAATCTTAACACAATCTAATATTAATGAATTTCACTCAAGTTACAAAACAAGTACAATCTCAAACCAAACCTAAGAGCAATTAATCAATTATGCTAATGAACACAATTTTGCAAGTGTTTGATAAATTTACAATGAATTGAAACTAAGTGTGATCTTATAGTAATGTGAGACAATGCAAATCAAAGACAAAATCAAGTTTAATGGTTTAAACCTAGATCACACCTAATCTCTACACTAATAATTTATCAAGCTTCAAATACACAATTAATCAAAATTAAAGAGGATAGAGAAGAGAGAGGACACCGAGATTTATAGTGGTTCGCTCTTTCTTCCTCGCTTCGAGCTACCTCCACTCTTCTTGATAGAAAAAGTCTCCACCAAGGACTTCCAATAGATTATTGAATGTTTTATTACAATGTGATTACAAGAATTCCTTGAAACTACCCTAGTTCTTCAATTCCTATACAATCACTTCACCAATATTCAAATAACCTTTGAAATTGGTGTTTCATGATGTCTTCGAATCTTCAATCACTCGTGCAACCCTTGAACTCTTTGATGCTTCGTCCGACAATTAGATCCCATTGGACACAAGAACTTTAGAAAGAATAATTTAACATGGCTCTGAAAAGCTTTTATACTCTGATATACGCTTAAAATAAATTTAATTAACCTGAATAAGAATTAGGGGAAGCTTACAAACCTCACCCTCTAGACTATCAAACTCAGGGGAGCTTGCAAACCTCAAACCCTGAAGTCCATTCTATTTTGTATTGCTTACACCTCTGATTGTATATCAAGTGTAAATCACATACAATATTTTATTTGATTAAGTTAGATTATAGAAGTCTCTTGCTTGTGTGCTTGAGCATTGGAAGTCTCTTTCTTGTTTGATTGAGCATTTGAAGTCTCTTTCTTGTGTGCTTGAACAATTGTAATATTTAGTGATTATAATGAAAATCCCTTAAAAGTGCAAGTGGTCTAGACTACTCTCGGTTTGTGAGAGGAACTAGTATAAATTTCTCTCCCTCTCCTTATAATCAGTGTATTCAAATATCTGCATCAGTCTCCAAACGTAAGCTTCAAACTCTGACAAGTGTAAACACTTAGAAATAGTTTGAAAAGGGCAACGCAATTCAACCCCCTCTTGTTTTGAAAACTTTTCTATCTCAAATTCATGGTTGGTTTTGTCCCTCTATCTTCCATAGTTTTTCTTTCCAACTCATATTCCTAATTGAGGTCTTTTTCTACTATTCCCTCAAGGGATATTTTTCTCAACTGATTTTTTTTTCTTGTTTGAAAGAACTGCCAATTGCATGATGATGGATGTTCTAACATGAGTTTCCAAAGTGGGGTTTTTGAATATGAAGCTTTTGGTAAGAAATCTGGATTGGAAAGTCTTTGTTTTGAAGGGTATCCATGTAGATGATTGGAGAATTGGAAGAGATGCAAAAACAATAAGAAATTGAAGTTTCTAAGTTGCCAATAAATTGGTGGTTCTTACTCTTCTTTTGTTCAATGTTTGCAAGGTTTTCAACAAATTCAAATCAAATCTTGTAGGAGTGTGGTTGATGTTTTGTTGAAAATTTTAGTTCTAATAATCGCATAAACTTGATTTTCGATTACCCATGGACCTTGAATACCATCATCTATTTTATGTGGCTATGAATTTCAGAAGTCTTGCCTTTCAATTCTCTATGTAATGAATAACACCATGCTCATGTTTGCAAACTGAACTGGATTTCGTTATTTCACAAGGAAAACTCTTCGCGATATATAGCACCGCTCAATCTATAATAGGCCAACACGACAACTATAAAGCTCACGAGTTCACCAACCATAAAACTATTAGAAACATAGGGCTCAAATCATTAAATCAACATAATTAAATTGAATGCTTTTCTCTCTACTCTATGAACGAAAAAATTGTAAAACAAATTTTGACTTATAAATAAAGAGTTTTTTATTTTATTTTAACCCGACAGACCAACCCGTCTACCTCGATATTTTTGTGGGTTAGACGGACGGGTTTAAATCACAAACTATCAAAAAGATGTACTAAACAGTCAAGCCGATACGTAGAACCCGTTTTCTCATCCCCATAAACAAAAAATAAACATTATTTTTTATTCACGCTCGTAAATGGTATGACATACACATACAAATTTTCAAAAAAAAAAACAAAAAATGAAACATAGGCATAGATAGAGCAGACAACAAGTGACACATCGCTGGAGTCAAGACAATGACAATGCATTGCAACGTCCCTTTCTAACAGAATTGCCTACGGGCTCCGAGGAAGTTTATTAGGACGAAGAAAACCGCGTCCATTTCGAAATCAATATAAAGATTTTTATTTTTATCTTTAAAATCCATAGAGTATACGAAAGGGATGCATCTTTCTATGTTTTTTATTCAACTTTTATCTTTCATTTATCATTTTTATAGTTTTATTTAGAGTATAAATTAAAAATATTAGTTAAATCCTATAAAAATATGAACAATTCACAACAATACATTGTCCGTAGGTAAATGTTTATTTGTCTTTGTGTAAAAGTCATTTTGAACCATTGTTTGTATATTTAACTAGAACGTAGATGTATGTCATTCTAAGTGGTGTTGATTTTTTTTCAATATTTTTTAAATTAAAATTCTCAAGATTACGACGGGGCCTCCAAATTGTCAGAGACGGTTTTGTGGATAATGTATTGTTATATTTAAGGGTCGGAGTTCAAACTCTAACAGTCCACTTATTCACCTTAAAAAGGTGAATCGTAGCCTGTAAATTGTTTGAAAAAGAAAGAAAAAAAAAAGAAAAAGAAACATAAAGACAAGTTATTGCACAAGACGCTAGTGAAATTCAGTAAAGGTTAGGTTAACTATATATTTTTAGCAAGACACCTCATGATCAGAATATCGTTGTTTCTGTTGTTATATGGTTGATTGTGACCATACTATGTTCCTATTGTTTATATTGTCCACTAACAAAATTTTGCTGATTTGTTTATTCTTTTTTTCTTTGAATAATTGTTTACTATTTTTATTGAATAGAATAATTTAATTGCATTATCATATGAGTTACTTGTTGATTAATTATTTTTTTTAAAATATTGTTTTGAGACCAATCCAGTCGTGTCTTTGTATCGTCCTGAATTTATTAAATCCATGACTCGTTTGATTTTATCAAATTAAATGTTGGGTTCGAGTGTTAAAAAATAGTTTGGTTTAATATGATGCTAGAGTCAGATAAAGGACCGCAAAATCGGACCTAAATCAGTCTTCTGTAAACTGTAAACTAACTCATAATTTTCTTCGCAAAATTGTTTGTTAACGATGAATTAAGTGAGAAATTGTTGTTTAAATGTTGATTAGTGTAGGTTTGACTCAAATGTGGTAGGTTAGAGTTAAAAAAAATTAGATTTTATGTTGAACTTTAGGTGTTTGATAAAATGTTTCAACGATTGTTTTTTTGTTGCAATGTTAATGATGAAATTAGTTAGAAATTGAATTCTTAATGTTGATTATATAAATTTTGAGTGCAATGTGTTAGTTTAGAGGTTGACATTTCCCTATGAAAATCATTGATATTTTGCATTGTTTTATGTTGTGTAGATTGTCTGAGAGACTGGACAGGCTGAGAGCATTCAATGAAACCATGACACAGAGTGAACGGGCCGAAAAGGAGGGTGAGGCCCAGCAAGAAAAGGAGGGTGAAAATGTTACTCAATTGAAAATAAAGAAAAGGAATGACCAGTCATTTTGGTCCACAACCAAAATTAGGTGTCCCAGGAATTGCAGAGGACAATCCTATTGAAATTGATGAGGGAGAAGAATAAAAGAGATTTTTGTAATCGCTTATAATTGGTCTTTGTTTTTAGATGTTTTTGGATATGATGTCTTTAGCATTTGAGCATTTTTATGACATTTTAGTACATTTTCTGTTTTATTTTTGCGTATTATAACTTTGAATGAATTTGCGTATTATAACTTTCAATGATTGAATGAATGAATTTGCGCATTTTGAATGATTGATGAAAACATAGATGAAAATGATTGTATGTATGTATGAATGCATGAATGAGACAATTCTGCATGTTCTGCTTGGTGACACAAACAGAACGTGACTTAAGTCACGTTGGAATATTACTTATGTGAGTTAAGTCTTCCAACGTAGTCACATTGGAATATAACCTACGCGACTTCCAATGTGAGTTAAGTCACGTGGCGTACATTTAAAGGTTAGTCAGTACCTCATTTCTTCATTCTTCTTCATTTTACATCTAAAATGTCTAAAAACTCACAAATTATCCAAATCCCCAATTTCTTCAAGTTCAAATCAACCAACACTCCAACAATGAGTAAGTTTTAATAATCAAGTACCATTGACATTTTATGTTTATATGTTACATTTTTCCTCTTAATTTTTTTTTAGTCTTAGGGTTTGTTTAAATTTTGATTTTTTTTTTTACAAGAAATGATACAATGTTTACATGTAAATGACTGATTTTGCTTAAATGTTTAGATATTTGCATGTTTATGTTGTAGTTTTTAGTTTTAGGGTTTACGTATAATTTGCACTCCAAGTGTTTGATGAAATATTTGAATGAGTTTTTCATTGATTGTTTTTAATTTCTTATGGTGTAGATCTGAAACAATGGACAATTTGTTCAACGCTTAAGTATGCTTAAACGGTGAAAACCCTAATTTATTCAAGGTTCGGGATGCTGTCACGTTAAAAGATCTGAAGAATCAACTGAATGAAATCAACCAAGGACTAAACCACGGAGACACAAGGAGGGTGGAATACGTTTGGTATGAACGTTCATCGTTCGATTCAAAGGGGAGATTGACGTTCAGTCGGATGAAGTTAACGAATGACGACGGCGTAAGGAGCATGTTCTCTATATTTGGTCAACACAACATGTTTTCGAGGATCGAGATGGATGCTATGTTGCTGAGATCGCTTGAAGATATTTTCAAGAGTTTGATTCTACTAGATGATTATGTTTAGGTAGTATTATTATGTTGTATCATTATTTTGTTGGATTTTAGTTTAATTTTTGTTAGTTTGCTGAAAATGTTGGCATTGAAGTATGTTATAGTTAGCGTAAAAGTTTGCAAATCTCTTTCAAGACTCACAAGAATGAAGAGAACACAACTTGTATTCTGCCGAATCAACTATATAGGTTTTCACATCGAATTCATTCGTATAGAATGAGTGTCACAAAAGGGAATGCATTTTTAAGATGTTGTTTTGTGCTTGGTCATGCTCCTATGGCAATTGAAACTTATTAGTTGGCAGGGCAGTATGATTAAGTTCAAAATAACATATTGGGATGCATTCCATTTTGTGATGACTCGCCCTATATGAAGGGATTCGATGTGAGAACTTATATAGTTGATTTGGTAGAATACAAATGTTGCATTCTCTTCATTCTTTTGAGTTTTGAAAGAGACTTGCAAATTTTTACACTAAGTATAAGAGACTTCAATGCCAACATTTTTTACAAACTTTCATGAATTAAATTTTAGTCCAACATCATGATGATGCAACATCCTTAGGGATAATGTAATGTAACGTAACGCTTCGTTTATTAGAATGAATAATGTAATTATAACTAAATAAATTTGCCGTATTCTATTAATTTTGGAATTTATTACGCGTGCTTGTGTTTTTTTGAGTTATGATTTATTTTGGATCATGAAGAAATTGTTATTATTGTTGTTTTTAAGACTTGACATGCTTTTAAAAAATGAACATAACATATTGAATGTTTGAGGTCTACAAAAAATAGCATCTTTGTGCAAAATAGATGAAAACTTAACTTACCTAAAACAAACGTGACTTAAATCACGTTGGCTTTGTACCTTTGTGACTTCATTCACGTTGGCTCAACGTAACTTAGTCATCAAAATGTGACTTAAGTCACATCGGAGGTATTTTGGTCAAGACCACTTGGGAATGAGCAAAAGTGTACGGAAGAATAGCAATTTTCTAGAATTACTTGTATACTCTTGGGCTTTCGCTCATCAAAACTGGCATGTCATAGCCACCCCATCCATTTTCACACCCTCACTTGCCAAAATGCCATTGGTCTAAAGTTTTTCTTTTTGAAGAAAATTGCTCTAAAGTTTTGTAGTTTTTTTTTAAGGATCTAAAGTTTTGTAGTTAATTATCATAATTGGACGCTTTACTTTTCAAAGTACACCTTTTATTCTAACCAATTTTTTTGTTTTGTTTGCAAGATAAAATTTAGATGGAGTATAATATAAGTTTTCAATTAGCTAATTACTAGTAATATATTGAAAAATATAGGAAGGGAAACTTCATTGGAAATTAAAAAGCCAAACAAAATGAAGGTAACCATACATATTGTCTCTAAACCAAACGGTGACAACTTGCTCTAAATAATTGCTCCAAATAACAAAAGGAAGAAGAATTCAATGCTTCTTCATGCAAAAGTAGCAAATTTTAGATTTCAACATTCCAAACAGCTCCATCTCCTTCCCCACAAGCTTTGTGAATATCTTTCATTCTCTCCACAGACTTACATATGCCACTGCATTTCCAATCATAAGATGCCACACACACGTTTCCTGACCTTGCCTTCCATTCACAATCTGCTTGAAAAAACAACAAACCTATAAAACCAAAATTGTTTGAATTAATATGTAAATTTTTAAATATACTCTTACCTTTTATTTACCATTCACTTATTTACTATCTTTTGTAAAATAATTGATAAAGCAAGATTATATAATTGATAAAGTAAGAGTATAATTGACAAAAAAATGGTTCATTTAACATCGATCTTTGGAAGAAAAAAAATCAACGGAATCAATTTATTTTACTAACCGACAATTAAAAATGAATGGAGGAAGTACTTTTTAATACACACTTTCCGACGCACTTTTTTGACCACAATTCCCAACACACATTATATTATTGATTGAAAAATGTATGTCGAAAAAGTGCGTTAAAGAATACGTCGGTTAGTGTTTTCTAAACTTTTTTATATATTAAAACAAAAAAAAAAACTTTTTATGTATTGTACCCCCTCCCCTAGTCTTTTCATTCTTGAAATTCTGTCAAATTAATGTAGACTCTAAGGTTTCAATAACATTTTAGTTTTATTGAAACAAATTTTCATAAAAGACGGTATAAAAAATTATTAATGTACAAAAAAAAATTGAATTAACAAAGAAATAAGGAGTAACAAGTCACCTGGGGGTGTAGCACAACACATGGAACGTTCATCAACATGTTCAACTTCTAGGCCCAATAACCATGCTCCTAGAGACACATCTTCATTTGCATATCTATGCAATATTGGCCTGCAAAATAAATTGCATTTCATGTTCATATGTTAATTAAGATATAATAATTAACGAGCAATAAAAATTGTTTTTGATGCTCATAAGCTAATATAATCAGTTAATTTTTAATTAATTAATTAATTTTGTAAAAAGAAACTAATTATTTACTAAAAGGTAGATGAAATTACCAATTGCTGGATATATAGTCAGCAAGATCCCTAGAGATGGCATAGATTTGTCCTGTGGCATGCCTGAAATACTTGTTCCCTTCTTCTCCAAACTTCCAGTACTCAGCCTCATGATACTTTACACCTCTGCCACATTAATTAAAAGTCACTAATTCACATCAAATTATTTCATTAATTTATGATAATAATTGTTTTTTTTTTTTGGATGAAAAGAACTCACTTTTGATATAGAACTGGGCCAGATTTCATGCAACCAATATAAACCCTAGGTCTTGATCGGTACTTAGCAAGTGTACTCACTAGCATACCTGCATAAAGAAAGTAAATTCTTCATTATGGTTTAACATAATTGATTTTATTGTATGTTTGGTTCAACCGTGAAATTTTAATGTTTTTCCGCTAATTTTTTTTAGAAATTCCAACGTGCAACTTTTGATTCGTTGTAATTTTGGAGTGTTATCCAAACAAACACTTAAATGAATTGATTTTGTAAAATTTATTTTAGGTAAAAGTAAGCTGAACGCAAAATAATCTATTGTTTGATACATATTCATGAATGATATAGGTTTTCAAAAAAATAAAGAGTAAAAATTACGTTTGAGTACAGAAATTCTAAAGATAGTGGCAATTCTAATATATCTAATAACATCATACATATTAAAATTACTTTTGTATCTAGAACCAATTTTACTTCAAATAGATCCAAACAAGTACTAGAGCACGGATACAGATGCGGACACTGGACTCGACACAAACATTGTCATATTGATACTACTAATAATTTGAAAAAATTACATAATTCAGTGTAATTATATATGTCGGTGTCGAACACGAAACATATCCGATACTCTGACACCTAATCCGTAAAGTGTTCGTGCTTTATAGGACTACTACAGTTCCTAATGTTAACGTGGAGGAGAACAGAGTAATTGAAGTTGCAAAATAAATTACTAAGATTAAAAAGACTTACCAAGATTTAAATGTACATCATCATCAATCTTGACATAGAAATCAGCATCCCACATAGAAGTAACAGTTGAAAAGAATAGTCTTGTCTTGGAGGATAATTCATGGTAGCCTTCAACATGGTCTAACCTAAGGAAATCATTGTGTTCTGCTTCTTCTTCATCAAGTGATTTGTCAAGAATGCTTCCTGGTGTTGTGCTATGCCCAATCATGAACCTTACAACAACTCCCTTCTCTTTCTCTAGTTCCTTAAGCTTATCTCCTGTTTTCAATTTTGGCATATTTTGACAAAATTAGTCATGGGAATAAAAAACAAATTATCCAAGTAATGGGATGTTCGACTATACCCTTTTGAATAATATATACAGAGTTCGGGGTCGAACCCCGGACAACAACAAAAATACCCTTTTGAATTAGTTTTTTTTACGATTAGAAATCAAACTTTGTATTTTAGGATTTATAACACTCTGCACTTTCCTTCAAAAAAAAAAAAACACTCTGCACCAACCACTTGGGCTAAATAACATCTATGGAATGGAAATTAGATAATTGAGATACTTCAAAATTAGTAAAGTAGTATATCAAGGGAATATCTCAATTTTTAAAGAAATTATTGACTTATAAGTTTGGGGTAGCCTTTGAATTTGGAAACCAATTGGTTTAAACTTCTTGCACAACCTTATTGCTTTTTTCAATGATACAACAATAAACATAAAACAGACAATTAGTCAAGATTTCTATGATGACTTTTATGACATTCTTGTTAGAAAATATATATGAAACTTTTATGACATAATTATATGAGAAACTACATATTGGGTTTCAACGCCCTAAAAAAAAATTTATTGAGCTTCAAAAACGATGATATGAATTTCCAATATAAAAAAGAAGTTTGTGTTTGACGCTTTTAATTGTTGTTATTGAATTAACATCGAACGACTCACATTTTGATTTTATTTTGATTCAATCCAATAAAATCAAAATATGCGCCGTTCAATCTTAATATAACAGTAGGAATCTAATGGCTCGCGTGAATTTTGCTTTTTGGACATATACATACGACATACCTTTAGGCAACCATGTTTCGCGTATCGAATCCCGTCGCTTTTTGCTGCTAAAGGCAGTGTTAATACCAATCACCACAAAAGCTTTCTGTATACTATGGTTAGAAGCATGTTGTCTCAAGTACTGCCCCTGCCCACCAGTTTGGCTGGTTTGGCTTGTCTTAGATGCTGTCAATTCCATACCCAATGTTGAAATGGCCTTATCTAAAGACCTATTAATTTTGTGAACAAACAATTCAATTCACACAAGTGATTATCAATTAATACATTTAAATAAAGATTCAATGCAAGAATTCATCATATATATATATTTTTCCTACTTGATAGCTTGATGAGTCTTGGTGACTTCCTCCATTACATCACCCGGTCCATCTTCAATCGCTTTCTACATGAAAGAAGAAAATAAAATAAATAAAAACGAGACATTTAGATTCATCAAAAAAAGAATTAGAACATACCCTCTCATTTCCTCTTAAAAAAACATTTTTTTTCCTAAAAATGAAGTGTTTAAAATGAATTTCAGCTTTTACTAAAGAAAAACTCGATTTCAGATTTTGGTAAAAAAAAACCTACTTCGTTTTCATTAAAGCAATAGATTAACTTAACCATTGATCCGAAAATATGACAACTATGAAGTGTTGAAACTGTGATCCATATATGACAACTATGAAGTGTTGAATTATAATATATTTTTTAAAAGATGACGAGTTCAAAATCGATTAATAAAGAAAAAATTGATTTCGGCTTATAGTAAAAAAAGATCGATTTCGTCTTCATTAAATTAAAAGATTCACTTAACCATTGATCTAAAAGTCAATTGTTGAAATTGAGACCGATATATAAAAACTATGATAGTTTTCGAATCAGCAAATAGAATTACTTAAATAATCACGCTAAGAGATGATTGTGTCGCACTTTAGAGAAGCTAAATAGAACAAATTTTGTGTACTCACCCGCTTGTGACCACCGTCATGTCTGACCACCGGTAGCGTTGTACTTTCATGGTTGGAAGGGCTTGTCCACATTTGGCCAGTGAAAAGTGTTCCAGCAAGAAAGCATGCAATGCATAGGAATAAAATGGTTTTGGCTGAAGCTGGCTTTCCCCTCATCTTTTTGATCTCACTAAGGGGCACTTGCATCAAAGAAGACTATGTAATGCCAAAGGATGAGTTTCCTTTGTGATGGTAGCACCTTGTATTTAAATTTGGCCTTGAGGGATGATTTTCATGTAAAAAGAAAAGGTTAGTAAATAAGACACTCAAGATTATTTTTTTTGCATAGTTTAAACACAATTGAGAATGGACACACATGAAAATCACATTCAATTTACCATGTTAGGTCGCATGAATAAAGTAAAGTGAAGCTTTATTAATGCTATAAACACGCTCTTTAGCATTCACGTTTTCCGATATTTACTGTGAAACTTGTTAAAACCTGTGTGGGTCCAACTACTTTGGAAATGATCATATTGAATAAGTAACGTGACATACCGGTTAATTTAGTTTAATTCATGAATTTCACTAAACCTTCATGTGATTGGTCTGAATTGTAATGAAATCGACATCTTAAGCAAGTTTGCAAGTTTCTCAAGAGAGATTCACATTGTGTAATCCAACATATTTCTCAAGAGAGATTAATTTATGTTAAACAGTGGTGAATACTTCACACTTATAAAATAATTACAAAAATAAAGATATTAAAAATGACCAAGTTTTTTTTTTTGAGAGAATTAAAAATGACCAAGTTGTTAACACTTATTTTATTAAAAAAAAAAACAAATATGGGGTTAATTTTATAAGTAAAAGTATAATGATCTTTGTTTGATGAAGCAATTGGTGGAAATCTTACATGATCACAAGAATTTAGACACACAATTTGATCGCGCAAACACAGAACAAATAATTTACTTATTTTAAAAATACACGTCATTTTTTTTCTCTTTCAAACTTTTCTTAAGCGAGTGTGTCTAGTTTAATATTGACCAAATAAGTATTTTTCAAGTAATTGTTGGTTTTGGAAGAATCTGATTTTGAGCCATATAACATGAGATGTTTAGAATAAGAAGCAATGAAAGTGTGAAGCAGCATGATTATCTTTCTTTAGAGCAAACAATTATGCTAATTTTAATGTCCTTTTCAGTATTTTGTCAATTACTTAGAAAAGAAAATGAAATACATGAAGTACTAATTATATGAAGTACTGGCCTGAAATCGTTGGCTTACTTGAAAATTCTTGTCTTGCTTATAAGCTGTTTTTCCCCTTAAAAAATGCCAAAAGAAAAGTAATACAAACAATTAAATCTAAATATACGGAGTTCAAATCTCTACTAATATTTTTAACTTATCATAATTTTTCCCTTCTCCATTTTTAACTTATAATAATTTTTCTCTTTGGGAGAAATTTGTATATACTCATTAACATATAGATCAGCCACCAAATATGGTAAGTATTCTAACCCATTTGTGATGATAACTGAATATTAACTAAAAAATTAAATCTTTGGGAGAAATTGGTATGTACACATTAACATTTTTTTTTTGTTACACATATACACATTAACATATAGAGTAAGTATTCTAACCCACTTGTGATGATAATTGAATATTAACAAAAAAAAATTAAATCTTTGGGAGAAATTTGTATATACACATTAACATATGGATCAGCCACCGAATACGGTAAGTATTCTAACCTTTGTGATGATAATTGAATATTAACTAAAAAATTTAAATCTTTAGAGAAATTTGTATATACACATTAACATATAGATCATCCACCAAATACGGTAAGTATTCTAACCCACTTTTGATGATAATTGAATATTAACAAAAATAAAAGACTAAAGAGTCAAACAACTCCCAATTACCCCCAAACCAAACATGTGTAATCACTAAAATCAAGCCTACTTACCACTAATTCCTAAGAGTTTAAGCATTGAACAATAAGTACTTATTGAGGGGTTATTAATCTACTACTACAAAGTTAGAAAAATGTGAAACAATGAATAGAGAATCATATTCAGAATGATAGACTAAGAGAAAGTATATAGTTACCCAAAAATGATTTGTTGAATGATTGAAGGATTATGTCAATTTTGACTGACAATTCTTAAAACAAGAGAATAGTAGGCGTCATTAGGCAGTAAATTCTTACAATGTACCTATTTCTAGGTCACTCTATATATGCCATTAATTTAAAAGCTATATGGTGTGTTTTGATTGATATTGGCAGTTTGATCATGTGGTTTTGATGATGCAACAAATTCAGATATTAAAAAGAAAAGAATTTCGTCTCTTTATTTGTGTTGGCAATCTCTCTAACCAATTACGTGTGTACTAAAATATGCTGGCTGCCTAAACTAATTTTGTACATGTTAATGCAAACCTTCAATTTACCAATTTCAAAAGGATTTTGGGATTGATTGGTTGGAAACATAGACCGAAATTTTCGGTTTCAAGATTGTTGAAGTGATTTTAAATATTCTTTTTACAGTGTTAAATATATAATTTATATTTGTAAAAAAATCGATATACATGTAGACTTAAAATGAGAATAATTTAATAAAAAATCTTACAAATTTTGATTTAAGAGTGCTCATCCGATTGGGTTTTTGGTAAAACGTAATCAAATCGTAATTCAAATCAATCCAAGGTGTTTGTATTGAGCAATTTTCTTGATCTATCACAAACCGAACCAAACAATTCAAATTCGATCATGTTCGGTTTTGGAACTACATTTCAAGATTCATACCTGATCATCTGAATGTCCAATCCGGTCACACATATTCTATTTTTTATTTCTTTTTGAAAGAACATGTTCTATTTGTTATTTTTTTTTTGAAGAAATGTTCTATTTGTTATTGATATTTTATCTATTACACAAGTACATATATAAAGTCGAACCAAATTAGAAATATGTTAAGTTAGAGTTT
>Ga0228710_1006655_pt1 | contig 17401 bp, 5 predicted proteins | sample MedpolnodulmetaG_FD_177995 | JGI IMG/M metagenome (GOLD analysis project Ga0228710, IMG submission 177995) | Root nodule microbial communities from Medicago polymorpha collected in Santa Monica, California, United States - pink nodules | ecosystem: Host-associated > Plants > Roots > Nodule...
AATCCAAATAAACATCCAAATATTCATATGCATTCGAAGTTATTTTATATATACACATAGATATTTTAGTAATTTACTTAATTTATTAACGGGTACGGATACCCGCGGGCACGGGTATCATCAAATCTGTATCCGTGTCCATAAAATAACGGGTAGTTAAATACCCGTTTATTATACCTGTGGGTACCCGTTTAACTACCCGCCTCGTGCCCATGACAGATTTTATCCGCGGATACCCGCGGGCACAGATTTTTTTGCCACCCCTATTTGCAATAGTGAAAAAAAGGTCGACAATACCATCAATAGTCATAATCTAAGGTTAAATCAAATCTCATCTCATAAGCATATAACTCTTAAAGTTTCAACAACCTTTGGGCATGTAACAAACAAATATCAAGCATTTTCACCCTATTCCCTACACCGAACACAAATATGGGGATTGTTTTTTGTTATAAGCATTGTTCTAGTTGGTAAGCACTCTCTTAACATGCACCATATAAAATTATTCACAATAAGGGGGCTTCCATACTCCAAACTATGGACCTATCACTATGTAAGGAAACATTATTCATCAAATTATTATTTAAAATAATATTATATGCAGACTTTGCTGTAAACATACATCTAAAATCGGAAAATATTTCTTGAATACCATTTTCTCCATACACACATTATACCACTCCAATGTGAAATTGTGTGAGAGACAATAAAGTTGCAGATTAAGGATGTGTTCAGCACACACTCGACATCTTCTCTTAAATAAAGTTGCAGATTAGGTACACATCCCACCCAACAACATCACAATGTACTAAATCTTTCACTTTAAGGTCACAATTGATCGGATACGTAAGTAGTAACGAAAGAGACTCATTCGGCTTATAAGACCCATATATGGACCCACACATTTATATAAGCACCACTCCCCACATTCTATTTCAGATCGTGATGCATGAAAGGAAAACAAGAAATCCATGGGAGCGCAATGACAACACATGAAAAAGGGAAAACAAGAACAACACCGGTTGAAAGGAAATAAAGGAACCATGTCCGCAACGACGGAACTTTATAGTTTATTTTCACTACCATGTTGTTTATTCTTTTGATCATGTCTAGCTAGTTTCCTTTGATTAATTCTCATATATTTTCCAAAACAATTTTTCAAAACAATTTTTTTTTAGTTTCGTTTTATGTTAAACCCAAATATATGTTATGCTTACCCCCCAACCCCAATTGTTATATCCATATTATAAGATTGAAACGATCATTGTGGAGATGAACTTATACCTTTTATTACTTCGATGTATTTTTAATACACTTGTTAAAAGTCTTTCAACAACCATAAATTAATAAAGAAAAATAAGTATTGAAACGAAAATCAAAACAATAGAGAGAGAGTAAAAATGTGAGTATAAGAGAGAAAGTTGTCGCAAAAGTTGTTATAAAATGTTTGTACAAATACCATTACTCTCTACTTAATAATAACATCATTACGACAGGTCTTGCTTTGATTCACGAAGATAAGATTTATATAATTCTCTTTTCTTTTTCTACATGAAAGACCTTCAAACCCATTGATGCCCTTATTTAGATTACAAACTTATGTTACGAAGCTCAACTGATTGAGTACTCATTTTGTTTAATACGTTAATAGAAGTATTATATGTATTGTTCTACACATGTGTATTTTTTTTATTCCTAACTTTTATTCTTATCAAAACTCTAAAAATATGGTATTTTAAAAAAGAGAAAATGACATATTTCTCATCACTACATCTAAATACCTCCAATCCACCGAGTCATAGGTTTTTTTCAAAATCAACTTTAAATAATAAAAACTCCATTTTGAACTTACGAGCCTCATCCACCACCTCATTTGCAATTAAAATCTCATCAAGAATTTGTCTATCTTTGACAAACATTGTTTGAGCCTCACAAATAACACTCCCTACAGCCAACCGAAGTCTATTTGCAAGAATTTTTGCTAGAATTTTATAAAGACTTTCCATCAGAGATATTGGCCGAAAATCATTTAATTTTTGCGGACTTTCAACTGTAGGAATAAGAGCTATGAAAGTAGAATTAATACATTTTACCAATTTACCATTCCGACGAAACTCCATAATAAACCTCGTAATATCATCTTTCATATCATGCCAAAACTCTGTAATTTACCTTTCTAATAAAGTAATACTAGTAAAGGCTAGTGCAAGATTGCACAGCTATTATAAATGATAAATTTGCAAAATTCTATAACATGTTATTTTCAGAAAGTTTTCAGTAAAATATATACACTACTAATTAAAAATGGAAATAAAAGGATAATAATCAACCGATCATTCTTCCATTGAAATCTCCAAATTATAAAATATTCTTTATTATTTATAATGCAATGTCCATCACATGAATGAGTGTAATATTTAAATAAAAGTAAGTTATAATAATAAGTATAAATGATAAATACATCACCCCTTTCTATGTGGATGTTACTCCCACTTCTTCATCATCTCTACAAAAATCTCATTCCAAGTATCTATAGGTCCTGGCAAGCACCAATGAACACAATCATTTTGTACATATTTTGGAACTCCATTTGCAAATGGAAAAGGATTCATGTAAGGACCTGGATGACCATCTGGTCTCAATAATGCCAATTTAGTTACATCCAACACCTCAAGTCTAATACCTTCAAATTTATTAGCTTTTGCCTTGGCACTTTCCACTTCTTCTATCTCAATCCTTCTAATCTCACCATCCATTCCTCCAATTATCTTCTCCTCTTTTCTATAAGGCTTAGTCTTTGAACAAGTACCAGCCTTATCCCAATCACCTTCAAAATGAGCAGGTGAAAATGTTTTGACAATCACATCAATTCCATTTCCTTTAGCAACTTTCCTCTCAATTATACTATTAAGGGTAGTCCTCAAAGCCTTTCTTAATGGAACATAAAAATCAATTTGAGTATGATTAAACTCAGGACAATTCAAGCTACCAAGAACTAAATTACTCTCATAGTAAATTGAAGGAAGCAAAAACCAATGGCCAGTTGATACAACAATCATGTCCATTTGATCAATATCCTTTGCCCACCTCTCATTGACAAGATCCAAAAACATTGTATTATAATAATTCCCTTCATTTGATCTTTCAACACCATGCACTAGAAATGGGGACCAATACAAAGAAAAGGTAGCATTATGAGAAGGAAAGTGCCACTTACGAAATTTATTGGACTTGCCATCTTGGTAAACAAGGTTAGGTGTTGAAGTAGTCGCTAACATGCAAAGAAGTGACTCTAATTGGTTCCTAGCCAAAGAATCCCCAACAAAAGCTATGTGTTTGTTCTTAATGAGTTTGAGGAAAGTGCTTGGTTCAAACCTTGGTAGATTACACTCACTTGGCTTCCATCTCCAATAAAGATAACCTAAATCAGGTCTTCCATTTGTGATGCATCTCTCACTTTCTTTGATTGTGCCACATGTGGTGACATTGTATAAAGGGCCTCTCATGTCACTAACCCAATCTCCATTTGAATAGTCACATGATTTCTCATGATCATAAACCTTGTTCTTCCCTGCAAAAAATATATCACATAAAAATTAGTAAACTAAGAAGTCCTTAATTAGTATAACAAATTGCTAGTTAGAGTTCATGACAATCTCAACTAGCATGATATTTAAAAGAACTTAATTATGCATGCATATGTACCTACAAAAGAAGTTGAAGGAGGAGGAGAGTAAGTAGATGAATAGTGGTAGGTGGCAATGGTGGTAGAATGAAGAAGCTTAATTGGTGCAAAAGGAGTAAGGGACAAAAGGATGAAGTATAAACAAAGAAGGGATATAGGAAGCAATGAATAAAGAGTCAAATGAAAAAGTTTCTTATTGAAGGAGGAAAGATTGTCATTGAAGGGGTTTGTGCTTCCCATTTTCAAACCCTTTCTAAGCTTTCTTTCATGCCTCTAATCACTGTTTTATGGTGTTGTCGGCAAGAAAAACGGAGTCTTTATGAGAGAGTCATGAAAGGAAGAGAAAGGACACCCATTGATTTTTTGTCTCAACACTTTTTTTATGTCTCTCATTTTCTTTCAACTTTATATATTTCTATCTCTTTCTTCCATGATTGTTGGATCTTGTTGTATCTCGTAAAAAATTATAATAAAAACGTGAGTTATAAATTATGTTTTGGTATTTTTTTTACCATGAATAACGCTTTTAAATTATCAACAATTTAGTAACCAAAAAAAAAATTATCAACAATTTATAAAATCATGAGTCATAGATTATGCTTTTTTTTATAGGAAACTTTTTAAGAACTATTTCTTATTTAGCATCATTGTTACAAGACTTATTCCGCATCTTAAAAGATAATGATTAGTATATTTGATAATTTAAGATAATGATTAGTATAATCTCTTTTTGGTATTGGCTTAAACATAACACAGACTAAAAACACTTGCATATGATGTTTTGGATCTCTTCAACTTAACTAAAGATTTAAATTTCAATTCAGTTTTAAGAATACAACATCGTTAAAACTTTTGAAGAAAAAAAATTGTATTGTCTACTATTCTTTTTTACAATGATATTGTCTATTATGATTAAACGTGACATAAGAAAATAGTTTATATAATTACACGTAAAGAACATATTATATGTTTTTTGACACAAAACAAACGATATTAATTCATTTAAATTGATATAGTACATCGATGTAATACAAATTTGCTAAAAACAAAAAGGATGAATCTGTGAACAAACTCACGATGCCCATGTTAATAGCATAAAACAGCAAAGTACATAAGCCTACAAATATGAATATATTAAAATCTTCAGAATAGTCATGCATCCGGATCTGCAACGTTGATGACGTCAAAGTCATTGGTTGGATTTGCACTGGATCGAAGCTGATCTGACAATCTGAATTGAACAAACACCTGAACAAGGGAAAAGACAAACATTGTCGCACAAAGACGACAAACAAAACAGTGTCGCACTAAGACGACGAAATCACAAAAGGAAAACCTAATTCGATGTGAAAATCACTTATTTAAATAGAAGAGAAGGAGAAAAACGATTTAGATGGGTGATTTGGGATCAAAAATTGACCCTAAACCACCCCTCTTTAGTGGATGAAGGAGAAGAAATTAGAGTTTCAGCCCTCGGCTCACAAAAGAGAGGATGAGAGAGGGGAAGAACATATTATATGTTAAAAATAATAGAAAACTACTATTCAATTATTGTCCTTGTTCATGATTTAATGCATTGATGACACGATGACAAGAGGACAAGATCTGCAAGTTCAAAAAGAAAAGGAGGACAATGTCTTTATATATATGCAACGTGGATTAATTATGAGAAAATAGGATTCATTTACTATGATTGGGTTGGCCTTGCCCCTATCCCTGTTATTTTCCTTTTCACTTTAGAAAAAGGGATTTGCTGTTTTTTTTACAAAAATTAACTATATAAATATAGGGTTCTCCTATCATAAAAACACGTATTAAAGAATTTAAAAATAGAAATTCGATATTAAAAAAAGTAATTTGTATTTTAAAAATACAAAATTACTATATATTGTTTGTTAGCTTGTGTCCTCATAACACATTAGCATTCCTCTACTATAAAATTTGAACACACAACGCCTTAATATGAAATTATATAAATGGTTTATTCACATTACTAACGGATGAAGTGAAAAGATTCAGCGAGTTAATTGTTTAGTTGAATTTACGAGAGATCCGTATAATAACTTTTATATTGTAACGGTTTCTAAAGTTATCATAAAAACATATATTTTTGTATGGTTATAAGATCAAATAAATAGTGTTTGAGCACATATATAAAAATATTATCCTTAAAATATTCAATCATTTTTATCAATTTCCTTTTTTATTATTAAAAAAATAATTATTTATGTATATGCACGAACACTATTTATTTGATCTTACGATCATACTAAAATTCCTCCATAAAACCATTGTTTGAGATATAAAACTTTTATTACACAATTCTTTTTTTTTTGTCAAATAGCCTAGTGGCTAAAGCTCACACAATTTAATTGTAGAGAAGTGAAGTGTCCAGGGTTCGAACTCCAGCCCCTACATATAAAATGCAATATTCCTACCAACTGAGCTAAACTCACGGAGATTTATTACACGGTTCTTAAAAAAGATAAAATATGTATTAGATAAATCTGTCCTTATCCTTTTTCTTTTATCAACGAAACAAAACCTGGAAGCAAGGACGAAAGCCTTCATAAATAGATAATAATAATTCACATCATCACATGTATCCACATGCTTATCAAGTGTCTATTCTTGTGGCTCAATCATGTCCAATTGTAACGATCAATTGAAATGAAATACATCCTCCTGTTATATATATTTTTTAATATTATTCTACTGCATTTTTTTTCCAATTAAATTAGTATGATAAATTGATAATGAAATTAAGAATATTTCTAGTTTATGTGAGAAAGCTTCCATTGTTTCTTATTTGCTAGCTTCTTCCCATTTCTGTCCTTGGAAGTTGGAAGAATAAAAGCCAAAAAATAACAACACTTTGACAGGTTTTTATGAGAGGAACACTTTGACAGGTTGTGCTTTGATCATTGAATATAGATTGGCATAGTAGTTATTTTGTTTAATAAGTAAAAAATAGTATTATTCGTATTGTGTTGAACACGTGTGTATTTTTTTATTGCTAACTTTTATTCTTATCAAAAGTCTAAAATATTGTATTTTGAAAAGTTAATTCAACTCTTCTTTTTCTTTGATTATTTTGACTTGCACCACACTTCTTATTTTTTTACAAAACATGGATCACATGATATATACCAGTTGCTTTTATTTATTTATTATTGATTACTATTGTGTGCAAATTGTAAAGATAAGAAATAATATTTCTTTATTCTAAAAGAGTGAGCTATTTCATGATATTGGGTCTCATCTTTCATTCAAATTGAACGATTTAAAGAATATTATTTTCAAACTTTTTTTTAAATATAAACACATGACTTTTAATACGAAATTACTATATATAGTTTATTCGCTTGTGTCTTTGAAGCACATGTTATAACATTCTTCTATCATAAATTTGAACACGCGACTTTTAATACGAAATTATATAAATGGTTTATTCACATTTTGAAAGGATGAAGTCTCAAAATACATTGAGTTAATCTTTTAGTTGAATTTACGAGATATCCGTGAATTAACTTTTCTATTGGGTCTTTTAAAAAAAAACACATTTCATATTTATCCTTATAAATTAAGGAGAAAACACGTCTATATATTGATTGAGTTGTGTTTATGCCATTGATCTTTGTTAATTAAGGTGTGGGTTGATCTAGTGGTACACATTTGAGATTTTAGAGTGTGATCCTCTCAATATCATTAAATAGTTTTCAAAAATAAATAAATAAATAAATGGGCGGTGGGATTGTTCCCCTCGGATTAGTCAGTTCTTGGATCAGATCCTGAGTTTTAAAAATAAAATAGTTTTCAAAAATAAAATTTATGATGGATCAAAGTAAAAACAAAATGGTTCAGTTGTAGGAATATATGATTCTCTACATTTATAAATCTCATAGTCACCAACATTTAGTTTATTTTCCCTAAAAAAAAATATTTAGTTTATTTTTGGGGTTAGTTTTGTCATTACCACCCATAAATCCTATTTTGATTTGCACTAAATGCAAGATCATATATTCGTCTATATGTTCGTCTATATGTTAGTTAGGAGAAGATTGTTTTTTTGACATTCATTGTGTCTTAGTAACATAAGTAAATGACTAAAAAACCTAGCGGCAGTTAACTGCCGACGTGTTTTTTAGTTATAACCGCTGAGATATTTTAGTCTTTTATTTATGTTTTTAGAAAGTATTGAAAGTCAGAAAAACAACTGTCTTTTTTTAGGATGGCCACATCTTGGGCTGGTCATGCCATTTTGATTTGTTTCCTTTCTGCGTTGCTTCAATCCTTTTAATGATATAAGTATATGTCATTGATCTTTGTTCAAAGCAACACAAAAAAGGGTATTCTTGTAAGAATGTAATTTGCATGCATGACGTTTATTTTTTCGCCAAATTTTTTTGGAAGCAAGGACAACAGCCTTAATTGAATAATAATAATTCACATGCTTATCAAGTGTCTATTCTTGTAGCACAATCATGCCCTATTGTAACGATCAATTGAAAAGAAATAGATCCTCCTCTTATATATATTTTTAAATATTATTCTACTACGTACTCTATCTATCTCAAAATAATAAACGTTTAAGGTTTGTGCATAGTTTTTAAGAAAATGATTGATTGTGTTAATTTCAATGGTAAAATTAGTACCATTTACTAAAATATATTTATTAGTTGTTGTTATAGTAGAGTTGTTAAGTTGGATGAGATTTAATAAATAAGAGTATAATAATGGAAAAAAATAATAAATATAATGTTGTGTTGATATTGTACGGAAACAGTTATTTAATTTTGAGAAAAAAAAACATTAAAATGACAATTATTTTGGAAGAGTATTTTTTTTCAATTAAATTAGTATGATAATGAAATTAAGAATATTCTGGTCTATGTGAGAAAGCTTCCATGATTTCTTTGCTAGCTTCTTGCCATTTACGTCCCTTGGTTATTGTACTTATTTTGTTTAATAAGTAAAAAATAGTATTTTATATATTGTGCTGAACACGTGTGTTTTTTATTCCTAACTTTTATTCTTATCAAAAGTCTAAAATATTGTATTTTAAAAAGTTAGTTCAACTCTTCTTTTTCTTTGATTATTTTGACTTGAACCACACCTTATTATTTTTTACTAAACATGGATCACATGATACCAGTTGGTTTTATTTATTTATTATTGATTACTATTGTGTGCAGATTGTAAAGATAAGAAAACATATTTCTTTATTTTAAAAGAGTGAGCTATTTCATGATATTGGGTCCCCTCTTCGTTCAAATCAAATGATTTAATGGATATTATTTTAAAACTTTTTTTTAAATATAATTATTAAAGTTGTTTCTTAAATTTAATCTTGTTTTCTGTGCGGCCAATTGTAGAGAGCTATTTTTTTATAGAACAAATTTATCTCATAATTATTAATAGCATCAACAATACAAGTAGCCCTCAACTCTAAAATATAAGGATAAGTCATGCATGCGGCTGTTCATGCTAGATTATTAGCAACAGCATTAGTGTGCTTTGTTGTAGTATTAGTTCTTATGTCCTCGTGAGTTTAACTCAGTTGATAGGAACAATGTATAATATATGTAAAGTCTGGGATTCAAACTCTAGCCACCATCAAAAAAGTAGTATTAGTTTCGATAAACATATAGTTGCGGTTTCTAATGCACATACCAATTCCCGTCTGTTATCCAAAAAATAAACATTAATATTGCATTTCAATTTTTCAATTGGTGCTTTTCTCCATTTAGCTCAATCATGCCTAGGATGAGAGAGTTCATACATTGACTCTTGATGAAATTTTTGTCCATTATCATTGATTGAGAAACATGGCAGCACATTGATATATCGACGTAGCACCCTCATCAATGTCCTCACAAAGCTTCAAATTGTTACTTGTCAAAAAGCTCTACATGGTTGAAGACCACATAATATGCACTATTAGAAACTCTCGATTTTCCTGCGGAATTTCCTGCGGGTTATTCTGAAATTTCCGCAGGAAACCTATTTCCTGCGGATTTTGACAAGGATTAAGGTTCCCAGGTAATACCTTTGTGGGTAATTGTTTCCTGAGGATTTTAGGAACTGCAGAAAACTAACCTGCGGAAATTTCCTAAGGAAATTGGACAATATTCCGCAGGAAATATTCGGTCAGTGTTTGAGGAGTTTTCCTTGCCCGAACATACTCGCAGGAATTTCCGCAGGAAATGATGTATTGAGATCAATATATCGCAGATAAATCCACAGGAAATGGCTTGATATAAATAAAAAAAAATATACATTAATGCATTCCAGAACTTTAAAAATATAAATTATAGAAGATACAATTTTTAAACATTTCAGTATTTCGAACAAAATAATGTTTAACAATTGCACTTATCAAACAAAATACTAAAGAGTAAAAGAAACACACATGGCTCTTTATAGTTGAACCTCCAATACCCAATTGCTAATGTCTCATACCTCTAAAAGACTGTTACACATAGCAAATACAAGTATCATAGTTTGCTCCATGTTTTGACAATTAGAACTAAAAGTATATCATATTGGCAAAAGAGACACGACTGTAAAAGCAAAACTGTCATAGAAGCTCAAAGCCGAGAGGAAATCAATCACACAACTTGGTAGTTTTCTGTTAACAATTGTGTTCTCTGAGCATATTTAGGAGGATTACAACCCTCAACTGGTATGATATTCGTAACCTGCATAGAGAAGCAAGGTATTTGGTTAAGATCCCATTACATCATTATTCAAGCAATAATATGTCATATACCATCAGTAACTGCAGATGACAAACGGTAAAAGGGGATGAATGAAAAGAACTTCTATTATTTAGAGATGACAAAAGACTTCCCGACCATACAAACATCTCAGGGTCAATAAATGTGTCAGTTTCAAGTTTTTATCATACCATCATGACACAAATACTCATAACAAGCAAAAGAAAAAAACTTAACAGTCAACTTCATATACTCACCGGAACCTTTTTCTGAGTGACCACAGACCGAATCCTCTCCCCTAACACCAATCGAGGTTATCCCAGCACACTTAACAGCCTTGAAAGCATACTCTGTTTGAACACATTCAAATTCCGGATTCATGTTAACAACAGTGTTGTCAATCGCAAATTGTAGAAATACTACAGTTGTATGTCACTTGTATATTGTACTAAACAGCGTATCTTCAGACATTATAATGTAGATCATATAGTTCAAATATTAATACAAATTAAAGAAAACTGGACTACAGACAAACAAACACAAAGTCCTTGACTCTTTCATTTCCACTTATTTCTTCTTCAATTTAATTTGGTCTTCCCAATATTCCTAACTCATTACCTATCTTCACTGACATACTTATTGTGAAGATAGTGATGGTGGTCATAAATATGAAACAACAATATATGATTCACTATAATAATATGAAACAGCATACCTATCTTTCTTTCCTCTTCTGCACTACTGTCACTTGTTTCACCATTGATACAGTCATTAGTTTCTCTACGTGAGTGAGGTGCCTGGCAAAAATCACCTCACAACATAACCCTATGTGGTTTGGAAGAAAGCATTCCTCTAGCGACTTCTCGTGCGTCGAAATATTCAATTTCAACACCTAAGCATTCAAACTCTTCCACTTTGATAACCTTAATCCATTGTTGACATTACTTAAACACAAATTTTTCAAGAACTGAAGATAGTAATTGATTCATGGCCAATCTAACACAAGCATCCACCTCCCTGGCAGAGTATTCTCTCTTTAGTATCACAATAACTTTTTTACAGCAGAAAAGGGAAAGTATCACAATATTCTCTCTTTAGTATCCTAAAACTTTAATTATTTCTAAATATTTTCAGTTATGCCATGGGATATATACATGTTACAAAAATGGGAATCAGCCAACAAATTCACAAGAAATGCTTTTGAAGTACCAAAAGAAAAGAAAGACTCATTAACTTTAATATTATTCTTTGGTGTAGAAATATATTAGAGAAAATAAGAAGAAATACCTCTAAATTAACAAGCCAACAGTTTGCTCCTGATCCATATCCACGATGCAGATAGTAACCAGGTAATGTTCCATCCAAGCACACTACAAGAAAGCAAAAATATTTAATGTTGAGAGGAAAGGAGGAGAAAGGTGTTGTATTGTTTGTAGGTAGTACCTGCTCCTTTAGTAGCTGCATTGTGGATAAGGGTGGGTCCCATGAGTAGAGGATTTCCATTACCCTCAAGAAAGGATGTTGCATGTTCATGAGCCTCTAACAGAAAGAGTTCTTTAGTTTCATTGAAGAAGTGATGTTGTTGACCATATCCTTCAAACCCATAAACCAAGTTGGTGAAAACAAGACAAATTGTGCACTGAGTACTCCATAAGTTTACGATCAAGATTTTAAATATAAAAAATATGAAAATGAATTTTGTTGAAGTTTCTTTTAGCTGAAACAACAGTTCATTCACCATGAGTTAATTAAAACAACAATGAAAATTAAAACCAAGACCTGAAATTATAATATTGCAACTTTTTAAGGGAATTTCAGATTAAGCCAACCAGTACAAAAAATATTAGGCACTAAGCTAATAGCTGATACTCCACACCAATCCCAGTCAACAACAATAAGCTCAGGATCCCATTATCTCTATTCAGTTGCCTATAATGCATTCAATATATACTGCACACAAAAAGGAACATTGGATACAATGTATTCACTGATGGCATGATGACCTGAAATTATAACAAGTATCAACAACCATGTTTTATACTACAACTTAAACCACCGAATCTGCATCTTTTAACAACCAAAACCCATGAGCCTTGCACAATCCCTCAATTCTCACGATTCATTTCATTGAATTAAAGTCCTATTACATTACATGCTTCTAGAAAATTAAATAGTAACTTGATTGATATAAAAAATTGAACTAGAATAAATTAAGTAACAAGGCGATGAAGCCTGTTTGAAGTAGTTATCATACAAATTAGTGGAGTTTAAGAGGAAATTGAACCTGAGATTTGGCATAGTAGAAGACCAAGTAAACAAATTCCTCACAATCATTTCATCAAACAATTTATGTGCCTTCCCCAAAATTCAATTTTCAGTAAGTAAAGAATGAAGTACCTATTTCCTCAAATGAAAAATTCCTTGAATGAAAAGCTAGTGATCATCGTGCATAAGAATCTAAAACCTAAAACTCATGAATTAGATTAAACTCACAATTAGGATCATGAAACTCACAAATCAGAAACTCATCATCAAATTCAGTTGAATAATGAAAGTAATCTTAAACCTAAAGCTCATAAATTAGATCAAATTCAAAAATTAGGATCATGAAACTCAAAAATCAAAAATTCAACATCAAATTCAGTTGAATTAGAATGAAAGTATCAAAAACCTAAAATTCATAAATTAGATCAAATACACAAACTAGAATCATGAAACTCACAATTCAGAGAGTAAGAGACCACATATCAGAGCTTTAAAGACCACGAGCTTGAACAAATTCTACGAAATCGCAACTTCGAGCTTTTTAAAGAATTCATCTGAGCGAACACAACTTTGATTTCAGCAAAGATTGGCTTGAAGTTTTGCGGTGGTGGAACAGTGATGGAGCGTTGATGAAGAGGAGGCGGACGGTGGTGGACGATAGTGGAACGTCGGTGGAGTGATGGTGGAACGGTGAATCGGCGATATGGCTGTGTTCGGTAACACAAATAAGCTAGCTTATAACTTGTTAGACTAGTTTATAAGCTTGTTTTGATAGGAAGTGATGTGTTTTGTAAAAATCTTTTCACATTAGCTTATAGCGTTTTTTGAAAAGATATTTCAAGTAGCTTTTGAGCTTATAATTTTTCATTTTTTCTTCCAATTTTAACCGTGAATATTATTTTTTATAAAAACAAACTGTCCACGTTCACTTTTATAATATTGCAAACCTCATATCATAATAGTACAATATATTATTGGATGTATATGTAAAACTCTTTTAAATCAACCATCTATCAATTAAAATCTGAAGTAATTTATTATGCAAAAAAAAATATCCGAAGTAATTTGTTTAACCTTTGTTAATTCACTTTTTTTCCTACCCAGCTTATTTACAAAATGTTTTGTTTTCAAATCTTTAATCGATTGTTCCTTTTTAATTATTGTAAGGGGTCTAATTGTCCCATTTATAATATTGTCAAAAACTTATCTGTTTGTTTTTAAATGAAAAATAAAAATTATTAAACCGACCTTACACACAACAATTATTGATGCGCCCTTCCCTTAAATTTTTTTTATTGATGTACCTACTCGACATTTTTTTTTGAGGGAGTACCTACTCAACTTGTTGTGTCCAAGTATTTTTGTAAAAAAAAATTTTATGATATTTTTTCTATAGAAAATTCATAAAATAAATTAGGGTTAATATGTCTTTACCCCTGTAATTTGGGCGAGTTCCGGTTTACCCCCTGTAAAAAAAAGTTTAGATTCCAACCCTATAATATGAAGATTCTCCACAAAACATCCTTGTAATATGAAGATTCTCCACAAAACACCTTTGACCTCATCCAGACGCTGACGTGGCACGCCACTGTGTAATTATTTTTATTTTTATTTTTTTTAAAACCTGACACGTGTGTAATGGACACTGACGTGACACACCACTGTGTAATTATTTTAATTTTTTAAAACCTGAAAATTAATTTAAAAAAATTTTAAAATAAGAAAAAAAAAATTTTAAAAAAAACGAAAAAAATTTGGATTAAAAAATTCAGAAAAAAAATTAATATTTTTTTACCAAAACATTAAAAAAATTAGCTTATATTATTTTTTTTCGAATGTTTCTAAAATTTTAATTTAATTTGGATTTTTTTAAAAAAATTTCAAAAGTTTCAAAATACAGTAAGTTTTGAAATTTTTTTATTTTATATATAATTTTTTGAGAAATATATATATAAAGATAACAACCCCTTTTAGTTTTTTTGGACTGGCTATTTCTTTTCAAAAATGCCCTCAATTTTCAATACAAATAACACATGTAACAAATAGATAAGAATAAATTTAAATATTAAAAAAATTTCGATATTTTTTTTATCCTCAATTTTTAAATATTAAATAATATTCTCAAATCTGTAACAAGTTGTAAAAAAAAAATTTGAAATCAAATTTTCGAAAAAAAAATCTAAATTTTCCTAAATTTTTAAATAAATTTGTATCCAGATTTTTCAAAATAAAAATATTTTCCAGATTTTTTTTTGTTGAGAAAATTTAAAAAAACATCTTTTTCGAAAAAAAAATCTGTTTTAATTTCGAAAAATATATATTTCCATATTTTCAAAAATAATTTAAATTTTTTTCAAAATAAAAATTTTGAAATATGTATTTCAAAATTTTCGAAAATAATTTAAAAAATTTATGGAAAATTAAAATTTTTTTAAATATATATTTTCCGTAAATTATAAATTTTGGAATTTACGAAAAATGTATATTTCAAAATATTAAAAAAATTTGAAAATTATTTTTTGTAATAATAAAATCCTGATTTTATTTTTAACTTTTACAAATTTTTAATTTTTTTAGAAAAATGAAAAACAAAATTAATTATACAATCAGCATGCCACATAATCAGATATGCACAGTCAGCATGCCACTTAGCTCGCCCGTCACAATTCTGCACAGTCACATGGTTCAGGGGCTAAAATCAAAGAATCTTATTTTACACGATTGGAATCTAATTTTTTTTTTTTACAAGGGGGTAAACCGGAACTCGCCAAAATTACAGGGGGTAAATACATATTAACCCAATAAATTAATTTCAATAAACATAAATGGTTTGACATTTCATCTACACAAGTTTTGATATGGACATAAATTTAAAATTATAGTGTCCATATTCAATATCTAATACATTTATAAAAAAAATGAAGAAACTAGAAATTTTACAAATATTAAAATTTAGACAAAAAATAAATCAAATCTGAAGAAAAAACCGCAGGAAATTGAATATGAAGATCTGCAGGAAAAACCGCAGATATTCCTGCGGAATTTTCTAAGGAAACGCAGAAATAATATTGGATTAGTATTCAGCAGGAAAATCCTCAGCAAAATATTAGTTACCTGCGGATGTTCCTGCGGCATCTTTATCCGCAGGAAACTACGTCTGACTAAGGGTTGCCGCAGCAAAATCCTCAGGTTTTCCTGCGGATTATTTTGCCGACGAAATCCGCAGGAAAAACAAGAGTTTCTAGTAGTGTATGTGGCTCCGCCACTGCCACCACACGACTCCCTGTGGGAGGTATATAGCTTAAGAAGTAATTCTTTGAGAAAACTTGATGTAGATATGCCTACTGATTATCTTACTTCAGGTTCCCGAGTGTACAAGAATGGAGTGTGTCATTGGTGGGATGAACATGAAGCTTGTTTGGGGTCATTTGACTTGAGCAAAGATGTGTTCTTTAGAACACCCCTACCCTTATATGTGGATATGCTTTACATTGAGTCACTCCTTTATAAGGAAGTCCTTCTCCCGATCGGAGGACTAAAACATGTATGATTGTTGTGGTTATTAGGATCTCACCTTAGCTTGTATATAAAGTGTATGAGCTTCTGGAAGAGATATTGTCATTGATTCAAGTGGTGATTCCAACAAGTTCATCATTAGATAAAAGCCGGTGGAAATGTTCTCAATGAAATCGTTCGTCAAAAAGTGGTGGAAATTGGATGCTTTGTCTCATCCTACGGGTCGAGTGTGGAGAGGGATAGCATCCCCAAGGACTGAACTACTCATGTGGTTTATTATGCGTGACAGATTGAATACAACAAGCAGATTGTTAGGCCGTTAAAGCAGTCCAGGCCCAACAGGATGATTCACAAGCCCTTTTGGCTGAAAGACTTCCACCTCAAAAGAATTAGCATTATTATGTTGTCCTTTTATTATTGTATTGGGCTCTATTTCTTGATCCAAGCCCATCAGCAGGCTGACCCGATCCATGGATGGGCAGACTTGGCTATTTAATGTGTATCTTTCTGACATGAGAGGCTATGAAAAACCCTAGTTGCAATTATTACTTGTTCTTACATTCTTCTGCAATTTTATTCTTCTAACATACTTTAATTTGATTGATAACTGTAGAACCTACTATCATTGGTGCTTTCATTAATAAACCCAATGCCTCCCAAAATCACCAACCCCACCCAAAGGACCTTGATGATGTTGGAACAAAATGTGTCTAACATCACCCTTTGAGTTTTGATGATAACAAGGTATTAAAAATTGTCAATTGGATATGCTAATATTTGTTCAAGTGTGCAGGACCATAGACAAAAATTTAGCATCTCTTTTAAAGCATAGGTTCTGGAAGAACAAATGAGAGCAATGGAATAAACAAGTAGGAAGCTTGAAGCATCTGAAGAAAAGAGGTTCTGAAGACAAAGTGCTCCTAAAGTGCTGGCGTCATAAAACCTTATGACCTATTGATTTTTTATTTTCGGCTACAATATTTTGAAATTTATTGGTATTAAAATCGGATGAAAACGTTCTAAAACTAAACAACCTATTGATTTTGGTTTGTGTGGTTTATCGAGCAATTTTAGGATGCAATCCGAACACACACAAAAAAAAAAACCTAATGACCTATTGATTTTTTATTTTCGGCTACAAGCAGATTGATATCATTTATCAAATTGATTTTTTAGTTTATCATAGATGTGTTCCTTTTTTTATTTGACCGAAAAT
>Ga0228710_1006658_pt1 | contig 17398 bp, 5 predicted proteins | sample MedpolnodulmetaG_FD_177995 | JGI IMG/M metagenome (GOLD analysis project Ga0228710, IMG submission 177995) | Root nodule microbial communities from Medicago polymorpha collected in Santa Monica, California, United States - pink nodules | ecosystem: Host-associated > Plants > Roots > Nodule...
TGTTTGTTGTGTTCTTACCAGGGGAAAAAACTAAATGAAGATAATATTTTGACTTTTGATCCTGTCAATTTTGGCTTAAATAAGAAATATCATGGCATTCCACATATATACTACAGCACAAAGCGTTAGTTGCTATTTATTAGCTGAACTTTTTTGTTCTTATTCTATATATTAATTTCATTAATAAAATATAATATATCATTTTATTTTAATTAAGATTCACACAGAAAGAATCATTGTTAAAAATCACCAACATTAGTTGAGTACAGAAGAAGAGGTTAGACTTCTACAATGTGATAAACAAAGGATTAGTCGATATTTGTATTAGTATAAGAATCATATCATATATTTATCTCTCCCACTCACTACTAACATTTGCTAGTATGCGGATTAAACTTCTAAACCCAAACAAATATATGTACCATAGGAATCTATGATTTTATTATTATGTTGATATATGATTTTTGTCATTAGGTGCTCACTATCCTTCATATTTGGATTGGAAAATAAAATCTAGACAAATAATTTTTAACCATTATCTGCATACTTGCACACAAATTTTGGATGAACAGTGAGCTTAAGAAAATCGTGGTGGCATCATGATTTTGTTGGAACTCTAAATTGTAGTTTTTGTCAAAATAACGGCTTATTGTAATTTTGTTAGTCTCCCTGTGAATCCAGACATACACTTAGCCTAAATGTCAACAAATGAATTATGATAAACTTAATTTATCATATATAACCCACTTGTGTTGGCCTGGTGATGTTGTCTTGGGATTTTGGAGTGCGCTCCTTGTTAAGGTCTCAACTTCGACATCATTTCAACTTATAGTTATAAATGAATATCACATATGAGAGAATGGTAGCTATGCTGCACCACTACAAGTCAATACAACTGTATTTTATTTCCTATTTTAGTAAAGAAGTTTAATCACAATATTTAACCAATAGGCCCCTCATTTCATCAATATACTAAGCTCTTTTTGGCTTCTACAGCATTAGAGGCCAGCCTTGTCTTGCACCAGAAAGGAAACAAATTGAGATGTTTGATCAGAGTGAAGAGATAGGAAAGATTTTTAATGTATGTCAACTATCTAACACATGTAAAGATAAAGATCCCACATTATTGATTGTTAGATATTGTACAATTACTTGTGTGTATATCTTTCCATGATTGTGAAATGTGGCTGCTAGTTCAGCATTCAATTTTTTGTTGAGCAACATGAATATGTCAAATGGTGTTACTATAATCCTCAAATGTATCAAACTTACAAAAACATTCTCGAATGAGTTACTTGCTAGTCAGTTGGTTAGTTTGATCTTCGAATGTGTCTTCTGTTTGTCAATTTGGTCCATAAATTACTAACATAAGGAATGTTTTTCAACTTTCGATACAATCAAGAACCATAATGACATCGCATCACACGTTTTCGGACCAACATGACCTTTTAGTCTTTTTTAAGATAACTTGTCTATACAGCAACAATGATCTAGCCTATAAATCATACCCTAAATGATATTGCAAGTGTAAAAAAATCAAAATTACCAACTGCAGGAATTCAAATAAAGTAGATTCTTAAGCAAATTAACCAAGATTTTATAACAGGAAAAACCATATTCAATAGTAGTATGATAATCAATGTCACACAAGGTTGAGGATTAACTTAAAATACCAATACTAGCCTAGGTGCTATTCATGGCAACGATTCTAATAAAGCAAACTCTAAGCATTATGCAATCTGTACATAAACTTATTTACAAGTTCAGCATGAACATTTATGTCCCTATATAAATGACAGCTTATGTATTGCACAAAGTAAAATTATAATTTTAATTAAATACAATAATACTTTTCATGTAGCTAAGTTCAGAATTCCACATTGTATTGAGAATTTTGAGATGATACCCTCATGATAAAATATTTCAAAACGAATAAAATGCTCACCAAATTGAAGATTTTCAAAAATTTAGAGTCTATATACTCAATTGAGAAAAGAAGATCCACATTGCAATTGCCACTCCATACAATCTTCAAAATCAAAACTGCTTGCACAATCCAACAATGCATTTTGCTGTTGTTCGTAACGACAAATGTAATTCAACCCAACAAGAAGATTGCAAATCGACTCCTCTGTCTTCTCACGGTCGGCGAAATATAACGTCTGAAGTAGCAGAACATTTGTCCTGCTAACTATCTGGTGCTGCTCGAAGTTACGCTCGCTTTGCCATCTCATCATATTATGTGCAAGAGGCGCAAGCCACCGAAGCATCCCATCAAGATTTTCCTTCCAATCATGGGCAAGAGGGGCGTCATATATGGCCAAATTCTTGACATACAACTTCAGTTTTGCCTTGAGAGATAACCTTAGGCTTGTTGGTAGCATCTGATATAGATCATCCCTGGCTTCCTCGCCAACTAAATGAGGATAGCGAAGAAGCTTCTCTATGACAATTATGACATTGGCATAGTGCAATGCAAGAGCTGAGCCACCAAGTGTCGAAGGAGGAGCATAAACAGCTAACCTACTTTTCGGACTAAACGTTGAACAACTTTGTACGCCTGATTTGGCTTGTCTTAGTTCTCCGGTAAACGAAACACCACTTTGAACATGACTTAGGACACCCGAATGGAACAAATGCTCCCTTTTCATGCTACTATTCGCAATTGCGCCACTGCGACTGCTAGATACATGACTGTATTGTTCCTCGTGATTGATAACATAACCATCGTCGACATCATCAAATCTTGCAACCGAGCTACTCAAACTTAGACACTCCATAAAAAGTCTCCCCGGACTTGTTCCACAAGGAAAACCAAAATCCTCAGGCCGAAGAGAAGCTAATTCGCCACTTCTCATGTCAATCCGAGGCTTACTAGTAGCTCCTCCCCTTCTCTGCACTGCAGGCATTCTTGCAACTGAACCCGGATGAGATCCATTTCTCTTGCTTGGATTGCGCTTCAAGTTCCCTGAATTCGTCTGAACATTAATATTACCAGAAAAAAATCCACATTCATTTTGCATAACCGGCAAACCACCACCCACGCCAACCGCAAAACTATTGTTCCTCAAAGCGGTTTCGCCGAAGATAACAGAAATTCTAGCATAAATAGTACAAACTGTCCTAGCCAACAACTCAACAACCTTATCAAATGTCTGATTCCAAAGAGAAACATCCTTCAAATGTCTCACATCTTGCCTCTGCCATAAAAGTTTCTGCTCAAAAGCTTTCTTACTCTCCACATGCTGATTATTCTGAAACTTCTTCACTGCTTGTTCCAACTCATTCAACACCTCCAATTCACTATACAAACTCATAGTCACATTAACATACCTATCCATTTTCCTCACCATTCCTTCCATATGCTTAACCAAAAACCCTAACTCCTTCACATCAATAACACCACCAACAATGTCACTATAAACATGCTCAAACCCTTGTAAAGCAGGCTCAGAACACTTCTTACCTAACCTAGAAACAACACTAGCAACACGGTTCAACTCTTCAAGCTTCTCTACCATAGCTAGCTCAAGAAGAAAACCTTCATCAGATGAAACCAAATTCTTCACACCTTCAGTGTTCAAGATCTCATTTTTAAGCCTTGAGATCTCAGACTCTGAAAGTGATTTATGAAGATGAACAATTTTTGACATCACATTTGCTACTTCAAAAGAAAGAATTCCTATAGTTTCTTTATTCTCTGTTCTCTTTTGATTATGCTTTTTCTTTGTTAAAGTTTCAAGAAGAAGAGCATGTTTCAGATTTGAACTTACTTGGTTTCCCATTTTTACAATCCAAGCTTCTGCTACCATATCTGCTACAAATTTCCTTCAAAAAAAACTTCTCAAAAATCAAACGAGGCCTCAAAATTCAATCACTTTGAAACTTACATAACCCCAAAGAAACCATAACAAGTTTTTTTTAGAGAAATTGGAACAAACCCATTTGAAAAAACATGAAGAAAAACACAAAAAAGCTATCAAAGTTTGAAGCTTTAATTCTGAACTATACTTAAAGAATGAATTTTTGAGAGAATTGGAATTGACCCATTTGAGAAAACAAGAAGGAAAACACAAAAACTTGTTAAAGTTTGAATCTTTAATACTCAAGAGTAGTTAAAGATTGAAATTTGCACTTGAATATTAAAATGGAAGATAGTGGAGAAGTCAGAGAGTGTTACAGAAAATTCAAACATATGCAAAATGAGGCATAGCATGCGCCACAAATTGAGTAGGCGTGTGTAAAAGAAAGATGATGGGTGTAATTGATTATAAGCTGAAGAGAGAGAGAGAGAGAGAGAGAGAGAGAGAGAGAGAGTTATTTTATGTGTGGAAGGAATGAATGGAAGAGACAAGTAGTGTTGTTTGTTGGAAGAGTATGAAGCTGTGTTGTTTGTTTTTTACATTATGTTTGAAAATTCTTTGATTAGTGTTTGATTTATCAAAATGAGGTATTAGAATTTTTGAATGTGGACTGTGGAATATAAAGGGGGGTATTTAGATTTTGTAGGTATTTTTTTTACATTTTTTGATTTTGGGTTTTTGGAAGTAGTATTGTTGTAGCTGCTCCATTCATGATGTTTATTGTATTGTATTTTTGTTTTGGGTAAAGTTGCTGGCATTGAATTGAAGTGTTGAAGGTAGAGTGAGAAACAAGGAAACTGTAATTAATGATGATCAAGATGGAACCACTAATGTTGGATGAGTGTTTGAGTTGTACTAATGTTGAATGATTTATTTTATTTTGGAAAATATAATTTGATTAAAATTATATGTGTTTAATGCTTAAAATTGATTTTAAATTTTTGGTTAAAATTGATTTTAAATTTTTGGTTAAAATTTAATATTTTAAAAGTGATTTGTGTGGGTTTATTAGAGGGGGTGGTTTAAAGGCAACTGGTTGGTTGAAAGATTTATATGGTCTCAGATTATGTGTAGGAGTGCAGAAGGAGGATTGGTTTGAGGCAAGTATGGGACGTCGTCTGGGTAATAGAGAAAGCTCTTTCTTTTATAATAATCGTTGGCTGGAAGGAGGGTTGTTACGAGTTAGATTTGGTCGGCTTTCGATCTTCATGTCAATACTAATATTTCAGTGGTTGAGATGAGGAGATTAGTCGAAGGGGTCGAGGGTGAGGGTACGAAGGAGGAAATTCTTTGTATAGGATGAGGAAAGCGTTGTGGAGTGTCATTCTTTGTTTGATAATATTGTTTTGCATGGTTCTGTTGTGGATACTTGGTATTGGAAACTATACCTAGTTCAAGGTTATTCGGTAAAGGAAGTTTACAAACTTTTGACTTGTGATGATCAGCAAGTCGATGCAGCATTCACGGACATCATCTAGAATAAAGTGGTGCCTCTAAAAGTTTTGTTCTTGCATAAAGATTACCAAATAAAAGATTACTAACTAAGAATAACTTGGCTCGGCGTAGAATTCTTCAAACCAGGGTGGCTGTAATGCTCGACTGGGTTTGGACTTGAGAAATCGGCTAATCACTTGTTCTTCGAGTGTTTTTTTAAAATGTATGTTCTTCTATTTTGCAATGATTGGGGGTATTTAGTGTGCTTCACTCTGATATTGGATCACATGTATCCCAGTCTAGGGTATCTCATTTTGTTGGAAGAATATTTGTGTAAGTTTTTAAATAATATGGCTAGCTTGTGTTTGGATTATGCGGAAGGAGTGAAACTTTCTAATTTTTTTTTTAAACAAAGAGTTTTCTATTGTTCAGAATGTAGACATGGTGAAACTTTATTCTCGATCGTGATTTAAGGTGTATAGGCCATTAGGCCTAATTCTTTTTATGATTTTCATGCTTGGTTATTCCACCATGTAATGTCGTTCGTCGACGTTTGATTTTTTTTTATTTTATTCTTTGTTAGACATATCTTGTACTTAACTTGACATTTACTTCTTCGCTTCTTAAAAAGATAATAAAATATGTTTTTTACTTTTGATATACCGATAATGAAACAAAAATAGTCATAAAAGTAAAATACTATTCCTTAAAAAAGAGTTAAAAACTATTTTCAGCTTCAATGTATCATTATTAAACTGTACTATATTTCTACCCATTTTACATCTCTTATGCTATGAAGAGTTAGTTTTGAATGGTGACCACCTACCCTTTTAAGACACTGACCTATACTTGAAATTTCAATTCAAAACATGGAAATATGGAAGGTGAAAGAGATGTGTTGATTTTGCTTAGTTGGGTGAATAATACACCCAAGTCTTAAAAGTCGAAACAAAGGAAAATTTAGGAACAAATTGATTATATTTTTAATCGTGAAGAATAAATTAAAAATAAATTCTCTATACGGCATTATGGCTTCACGTATGAGCTTTGACTTACGTGTTAAAATTTTGAAGTTATTGAACAAGTCATGTTTTTATGTTTGGAATTTGTAAAGTGAAAGGAATATAGTGGAACAAGACAATCGATTATATTTCATAATTTAATTTTATCTTTTTTGAAAGTGAAATGTTAGATAAAATAATATTCTTTTTGTACTACTGTAACTGTTAAATTTAATTACATTACATTTTTTATGCAACTTGTACGTAATAAATATTATAAACAAGTCATTTTTTTCAATTGTATTACATTTATAAAATAATATCATTTTTTTTTGAAAGAGTTTATAAAATAATATCATTTGTTAATAAAGTTTATAATACTATAGTTTTTTTTTTTAATTTAACGAAATTAAAAAGTTGTACCACATGGAATAATGTGTATGTAATTTCCTTCTCACAAAATCCCAAGGAATGGGAACTTTGATATTGAAAGGTTGTGAAAAGTTGGTAGACAAATTGAATGATTAGGGTCAAAAAGGAAGAAATTAGGACACCCACTATGGAAAAACGTATTTAGTGCTTGCTACGTTCTTGGTACTTCTAATCCAACGAAACAAACAATCCATTAACGTTGAAACAGATGTGACTTTTTGGTCTTAAGAATGAACTTCTATCCGTATAAGCAACCAAATTTGGTTTTGTAAAACAACCATGGACATAACATTGGTGAACAAATTAATGACCATGACAGACAGATCCCAAACAAATTTGATACAAAAAAGTTGAATGGTATGGTTTACTCCATCTACTCCAATATACGCAACAAAGTTTAATTTTTGTTCATTTGTCGGGTGTTTAAGGAAGAAAAAAAAATGTTAGTGAACTTAACTCAGTTGATAGTAATATTGTATAATATATTTAATGATTAAGGTTCGAACTTGAGACACCCTACTTATTTATCTTTTTTTAGGAACTTATTTATTTTCTAACCACTAGACTATTTGAACAAAATAAAAATTAGAGTACTACAATCAATTAGATACTATCTATATTTCTTTTCTTCCATGTTCTCTCATATCAAACAAGATAACATTCTCATTTTCTATTCTATTTCTTTTTATTTTCCTTTATCCCCTTCACTTTTTTGTTTTTGTTTTGGAAAATAATCAAAGCATTAGATAACTCACTCCCATAACTTGATATGTACTAGAAAGTAACGGAAAAAATAACTCCTTCACTAGTTTCCTCGTCGCAAAATTTAATGACGGAATTAGAGAGGGATTTCATGTTTTCTTCTCTAAATTTCTCTCACTAATTTTTTTTTAATTTAATAGTATGATCGGTACTTCATATATAATAATATTACTGCCATTATTTTTGTTCAAAGTGTCTGGCCGTATAATTCATAGTATATACTAAGTGCAGATAAGCAAGTAATTGCAGGTTGCGTGCCCTAATAATTACCACTTTCTCTTTGTTGATAAAATGTCTCAAGATTGAGCAAGTTATTTAATTAGTAAAACATTGCAACAAAATTATTCTTAGTGTATTTTTTATTCATGGATTTTTGGATTGGAGTAGCCTTAATAATTAACTGCATTTCTTACACTCCATTGAGTTGATTATTTTATGGTCAGCTGGTTATACTATTATAACTTCTCCACTACCACTACATCAATCATGATATTGTATTTATACTACTTTTTCTTTTTACCAACTTTTACTTTTCCACATTCTTTCCAACCCTTTTATTTTTGATGAAAAAGAAACCATCATGCTAATTCCCGCTAGCAAGAAACGTGTATATGGAATGATTTCACATTGGGATTAGATGGAATCTTAACATATACCATACTATAGTTTACAAAAAATAATACTAGTATATATCCTTGTAGCAATGTGAAAATGAGAAACAATTAAATTACTCATATATATCTAATCCAATGTCCTTTTCAATTTCATTCCTGCAGGCTGGTATATGACATTTTGAAGTGGTTTTGATTTGTTAAGAATAGTGTTCTTATGAAAACTAACCAAATAATTAAAATAATAAACTAGACAAAGACTAAACGAAAGAAATTGATCAAAAGTATATGATATAGTGGGATTTGGTATTGCATTGTGTTTGTTTTTAGTTAGGAAAAAGGTTACTTCACTTATGGGCCAAAACCAAAATAATCATCCTTCATCTAAATGGATATTATTCACACTGCAAAAAGGCAAGCAAATAATGACAAAAAGAAAGTTGGACCTAATACATTTATCTATAATGCTTTCGGCTTTCCTTTGTGTGCATCTCATTATATGCTTGGCTTTATATTGACCAAAACAAAATACTAATTATTCACAAAAAAAAAAAAAAAATATTAATCATGTCATCTCTCATGGTATCTTACTTAGATTTAGAGATCTCACTTATTTTATTTAAGGAATAAAGAATTTGGTTTTTTTTCCAGTAAAGTCTTGAATTCAAGTTTCATAAAAAAAAAAATTAGGGTTTGAGAGATATTTGTTCTCTTTTCTCTAAGCCCAGTTGGTCATGCAAGATCTTTAGGTTCACAGAAAAAAAAGATTTAACCATATATATTTAGGCCTAGAAAAATTTGAAGTACAGTCACCAAGTAAAAAGTCTCACTATTTTAAAATGATACACCAATTAATATTCTTTTCTTCTATTTTTTGTTTTAAAAAAGCCTCTATTTTATTTTGGATAAAATTCTTACTTTTCCTACATTTTTTGTTGGGTCTAATCTTTTAGATTAAATTTAAATTCAATTATGTAGCATCATCAATAGTTGTAACTATTAATGACAGAAAAAAAAAACAATGAGTATACGTAGGGAGAAAATGACTTATAAAGTTGGAAGGATTTTTTTGTCAAAAAAAAAAGTTGGAAGGAATTTATTTGGATAAACATAATGATTTTTATTTTTTTTTAATTTTTGCATAAGGGAACAACTCTAAATATAAAAAAAAAAATAGAAAAAACAAAAGGCTCATGAAGTTGTTAGGAAGGGAAAAAAGCACAAAAGAAAAAGGGGTATAGACTGGAATAAAGACTTATCATATCTTTTTTCTAGTAAGAAAAGGATCATCATTTATCACTGTATAACATGTACTGTATGATTATTCTTAAAAAAAGATGTACTCTATGATTAGCCAAGCCTTTTTTCTTCTCTTTTAACCATTTTGTAAATATTTATGCGTTCATATTTTTTTTTCCCACATGCAAAGAAAGTTTAAATATCCCTTATGGGTGTTGGGGAAGTGTTAATATCTCTGTTTTAATATTTTTGACACTCAATTATTTAATTTTTGGATCTCCACTATAACAAATAAAAGGTCAGAATATATTTTAATCTATTTAATTATCTTAATTTTATTTTCATTTTCTATATATTTAGACTGACAGATTTTGAAAAGAAAAAAAAAACACATAACATTGAAATTTAGTGAAACTTCAAAGTGTATTTTTTATTGTTTTTATCAAAATCACAGTGATTCATCGTAATTCTGTAAATCTCACTATTAATCTAAACACAATCACAAATTAAAAAATCACATGTTATACTGTAGTCTCCATAACTAAATAAAAATAATTTTATTTTATATTTTTTAAGAGAAGATTAAATTAATCCTGTAATTATTGGTCATGTGTGTAGCTATAGACCTCAGAGTCAAAAGTAACAACTTTCACCTATGATGAACATGGCCAGTTGGCCATTTTTCATGTTTTAATGTTTGTGGAAGATGGGTGCAGAATCACCATCAGTTATTATAAATGGCTTCAAGCTTTTAGTACAGTCGCATGCATGGATAGCATAAACATGCTATGTAGTATGTACGAACAAGAGTATTATTTCCATAAAGAAAAAAAAGAGTATTGTTATTATCAATGGTAAAATCCAAAAAGATGAGGAGCATGAATATGGGTCCCATGTTCCTCTAATCATTTGGACAAATGTTCCAACAAAGTTGTTTTGTCAAGAAAGTGAGCCTGACTTATCGAACTTATCATATACAGTATATTTGATTTCCCTTTCTTTTTGTTTCAAATCATTGTGCTTTTCTTGTTTGTGTCACTTTGAATAAACAGATAAAAAGAGGTTATGCTATTGAATTAAAGAAGCTAAATCATGTTCAACTTCTCTTTGTTGTTTCCATTTTTTTCCTAAGGATAATGAAAGCAGCTAATCTCGATTGTTAACTAATCAATTAGTACACGTTAAATCGTTAATGATCAACTCCTAGAGGGAAGAATGTTTTTCATTGAGTACTGTTGACACGAAAAATAAGTCTCCAACAAATAAATTGTAAGGTCAATTTAGGACTTAAGTCCGACTCCTAAAATGTTCTTAATTGATAGGTTTAATGTCTCAAGTCTTGTTTGCAGTCGAAGAAGTGCATATGAACAGACAAAAATGGACAAATAACTCATATTATTGGAATAACAAGAACATTGAAATGTAGAAAAGGAGCAAAGAAAAGTCGGAATAAGATGGAATAAGAAATTAATGAGTTACATAAATTGATCGTTTGAATAAAACAGTATGACGTGTTATCCTATATGGATGAATATGTATGTAGTGGACTATTATAGCACTTTGTGTGAAGAGTGAATCTTTACTTTATAAAAAAGTTAGAATAAATTAACTCGAGTTTTGCATGCATGACACATGTCTTCTTAGCTTCCTAAAAACTTCCTTTGCAAATTTCTTTTGGTATGTGAATTATGACATTTAATGATTTCTACGAAATGATGACATCAACTGTAACCAACTTTAGAATGTGGGTGATTTTGAATCTTTAAATATACATAGAAATGGCCTATCTTGAGCGCTTATTCGATAAATCTTGAGAATATTCTTGGAGTATATAAGTCAATTTGAATCTCACTGTCGCGGTGATTTTCGGATATCAAGCTATTGATTAGCGTTGACTCGCAATTTTAAGTTCACCACTAAACTTTTATTATTTTCAAGGAAAAGGGGAAAAGATCGAATAAACCCTATGTTTTAGAGATTAAAGGTTCGGGGGTTGGTCACGTAAAGAGAATGTATTTACACTCCAAACGTCTATAGTACTCTATAGGAACCTCAAGCTTTTATTTATCTTGTGCTAAAATTATTTATTTGCTTGTGAAAATGTTAATGTAAATAAAGAAAGAAAGAAAATGTTTTTGTATATTTGTATTTTAGGTCCTATTTTTATTTCTCTTTTGTCTTTTGTTTGTGCTTCTGAATATTAATGTTTTTGCTTCTGACAATATTTTTGCTTCTGAACATGTTTTATGTTTATTCTTTATTTTCTCACTATGTTTTTCTTATCTCTTTTCTTTTTGTCTTTATTTTATCTTTTTGTTGATGAAAAAAGGGTGAGTAGATGTATAGTATTTATTTATAGGCTCTGAGCCCCATTAATTTAATTTAAACAAGTTAAATTAATAGGACCTTCTTATCATCTCTTAGTCTATTAATTTAATGTGAGATTATTTTGAGAGTATTACGTTTTTAATGATGAATTTAATTAACATGGATATAACTCAGGGGGAGCTTACAAACCTCACCTTAAAGTACTATTAGACTCAAGGGAAGCTTACAAACCTCATACCCTTAAAGTCAACTTGTTAATTAGATTAACAACAATTGAACATTTTAAATACTAGTGTTTGTCATCATCAAAAAGGCGGAGATTGTTGGAACAAAATGTGTTTAACATTACCCTTTGAGTTTTGATGATAACAAGGTATTAAAAGTGTCAATTGGATATGCTAATATTTGTTCAAGTGTGCAGGACCATAGACAAAAAATTTCAATGCTTTGAAATAAGTAAAGGTTCTGGAAGAACAAATAAGAGCAATGGAATCAACAAGAAGGAAGCTTGTGCTGCAAGAAAGAGGTTCTGAACACAAGCGGTTCTAAAGAAGCTGACGTCATCAGAAGAACGTCTTCAGAAGCAGTTCAACAGAAACATGAAGCAACTAAAGCTTTTCAGATGTTGTTCAAATGATGATTTAATCACGCCTATCATCAGAGAAGACTAGAAACATGAAGCAACGGCTAATTCAAAAGGATTTGAAGGCTTTGGATCCTTATTCTTTGGAGAGCGTTGAAAAAGGACAATTGTACGAAGTGTACAACCACTATCTCCACTACTATGTTTTTATGTCTGCTAGTACAAGAACAACAGTGGTTCCTGCAACGGTGTTCCTCTAGACTTGGAATGGATTTAAAATTGATCATTCATAGGACAATAACCAAATTAGGCAACAAATCATTGGTGATTTGATCAAGTTTCAAACGATTCTTTTTGATGTGCTGGCATTATACAAGGTCTCTTTCACACCTCTATATAAAGGAGTGAAGATATAGAGAATGGCAAGAATCATACAACAATTTACAAGTACCAAAACTCTGATGAAATTGTTTCACATCAAAGTCCACTTAAAATTTCTTAACAACTTCCATATATTAGAAATTCTAGAGTCTTAAAGAGTCTGTATCTGATTTGTTGTGAACACCACTGATTGTATATCAAGTGTTCAACCTCAAACAAATTTCTTTGTAATTCTATTTGAATAGAAGTCTCTTGATTAAGTTCTTGAGCATAGGAAGTCTCTTGCAGTTGTGCTTGAGCATAGGAAGTCTCTTGATTTTGTTCTTAAGCATAGGAAATCTGTTGCAGTTGTGCTTGAGTAGTTTGAAGTCTCTTGCTAGTTTTAGCAGTGAACAATTGTAATCAGATATTACATTTTAGTGAACTCTCCTTGAAAGTGCAAGGAGGGGGACAAGACTACTCTCGGTTTGTGGAAGGAACCTATATAATTGCTTTGTGTCACTCTCTCTCTCTCTCTCTCTCTCTCTCTCCCTCTCTCTCTCTCTCTCCCTGTTTTATCCGCTGCATTTAGATTCTGAACATCACCTCAGAAGCTGAACTCTATCTGTTTCTGATCAGTGACTTCAGTAGGAGAAAACGAAGAAAAAGCTAACACAATTCAACCCTCCTTCTTGTGTTTTTCTCACCTTCAATTGGTATCAGAGCTTTGGTCTGTTGTCTTAACACTTAACAGGGTAACATAGAAAGATCTAAGAAAAACATGTCTGGTGAATACTCCTCTTCTGGTCAGAACAACAACAATGTTGTGCCATATTATTATGGCAATAAGAAAGCTGATTCTGGTAAATTTCCAAAGTTTAATGGAAATCATGAAGAATTCTCTTGGTGGAAAACCAACTTCTACAGTTACATCATGGGTTTAGATGAAGAACTATGGGATATTCTTGAAGATGGTGTTGGTGATTTGGTCCTTGATGAAGAAGGAGTTCTTATTGATAGAAAGAAACATACTCCTGCTCAGAAGAAACTCTACAAGAAGCGTCACACGATCAGAGGATTACTTGTTACTCCTATACCTAAAGTAGAGTATATGAAAATGAGTGACAAATCCACTGCAAAGGCAATGTACTCGGATTGACTTCTTTATAGTTAGGAAATCATACAGGAAGATTCGTTTAGAATGTAAAGTTATACCTCGAGAGAGTCTAACTACCTGGAAAGACCCTAACCAATACAAATAATACTAGTTATAGATGTAAGGGTTAATAAGAATGTAAAGAGTAAAAGCCACAGTGGGGCTCCGTACATCAAGTGGTAACATTTAAATGGTGAAAAAAGGATTTTCTAACACAAGATCTTAGTGGGAGGTTCTAGGAGACCACAAGTAAGCAAAAATGATATATGGGACAAGATGGCACATGATATGCGAGCCAAAACAGAGAGTTTCGGCGAGGAACGCCAAAGGCAGTTTTCTAGGCGAGATTTGGTCCACTAACTGAACTTAGGCGGTTTCAAGAAATATCTGAAGACAACTGGTTTTTTCCTCCAAAAAAGAAAGCTTGACTCACTAGGTGAACTGTATTTTGCCTAGTAAATTTACACTTGCAGAAACACTATAAATAAAGATGTAGTTCGTTTCTTTCAAACAAACCACTTGTAACCTATACAAAATAAAGAAAAAACAAAGAGAGGAATGCGTGAGCCACAATAAGAGGGATAGAGAGCTTGGATTCAAGGTTGTTGATGCTTCTAAATCATGTCAAATACACATATTCACATTGATGGATGAAATTGACAAGTGCACCAAATCGTACAAGTAATAAAGTAGAAAGTTTATCATTTCCACAAGGAATGTCATTCAACTTAGCAATTAGAAAAACTTATTTTAGAGAGTTAAATTAAAAGACATTAAGAAAGGGTTGCATGGTTTAATTGCGCTGCCCAATGGGAGATTGGGTGTGTGATTTAAAGTTTGAACGAAGATTAGGGAATCCTTGAATTCCCTCTTTGTCTTTGTTAGAATTAACTTAGTAAAACATCAGTTATGTGGTGTCTTCTTATGATTTAAGAAATTGATTTTAGAAATCCTTATTAGGCCTAACAACAACATGTACGCTAAGATGAACTAGTTAAAGTTACGGCGTTACCGGAAGAAAGAATAAAAAAATCATCAAGTTTCATACTTAATTTCATTAACTATAATCAAGAAGTAAGCAATTAGAACTTCCATGAACAAAAGAATAATTTCGGGTTGTTAATCCTGCCAATTTTATACATATTAATTTTCAAGATTACCGATACAAATTCTCAATTGAAAAAACATTAAGCATAGACAAGAACGAATAAAATCAGACACAAGAAAAGTTTAACTGAATAGAAGCTTTATTAGTTGAAACCAAAAGATAATAAGGGGTTCATCTTAGAACCGTAATCAAAGTGATTTAGTTGCAGATGTTAACAAACATCATAACAGAACATACGCTAAAGAGAACAAGAGGAGGATGGAAATCCTCTGCCTTGGACTCTGATGCTTGACCCTTGTCTTGAACCTTTAGCTTTCTGAATAAATAAGAATGTGTTCAAGGGTATCTGTTTATAGCATATGATTACTTAGGATTTAAGAGAAGAAAACTAGACTTTTCCCAGTGTGCGAATTCTTGCATTTTTGTCCTGTTTTCGATCGTTCTTATGTATGAAAACTCCTAGGAACTTAAAATGAATTTTCTTCACTTTGTATAGTCTTCAAAAACCTTCTAAGAACCATTGGTATTCAATCTTCATATCCTTGATCCTTCATTTGATGTCTTGATTTGTCAATTTACATGATTTATCACTACAAAACACCTATGAAGTTGCACAATTTAGGATAAAAATGAATTACAATGACTCGAGTGAAAACAATACAATATGTTCCTTAAACCATTGACAATTCCTCTAGCTCTCATCTTATTTGTCTTCAAATACAAAAAAAAAGGTACTAGAAACATAACAAAAAATATAATATGATGCTCTGTCATCACGCATCTATTAAATTGATTAGTAATGTTATATGAAGTTAGAGAGAAAAAAGAATCTAGAAATTATGTTTATTAATGCATATACATATAATATGTATATTAGTTGTAATAAGTTAGATGTCGTTTCACCTTTGTTGGTGACTGATGCACTAACTTATTTTTAAAACATGAACTCACATATTCTTCAAATGACATAAATTCAAATAAGTCCAATAGTCCATAACAGTGGAATCAAGAAATGTGAATCACGCTTGTTTATTCTAAACAATAATGCTAATGATATACATTAGGTTCAAATCTCATCTAATCATCTATTATAGATGAGTTTATCAAGATCATCAAACTCAAGGTCATTACTTGATTGGAATATTGTTTCACTAACTAGACAACGCTTATCTTGTATTCAACATATTGATCTGGTTTAACCAAATACGATAGTTGAGTTGCTTGGATCTGCCGCCTGATGGGGTTGATCCGTTAGTCTGTCCGTTGTCGGTCCGGTTCTGTTGAGCTGCAATGAGAAGATGGTTTCACAGGTGTTAATTGTCAGCCCTCAGTGAGACGAAGGCGGGTTGTGTACCCTCATGTGTTATGACGCCCAAGTCAATGTGGGGTTCAAGAGGAGAGGTCACAAGTTATGGGTAAGAAGTGTCATACGTGTCCCAAGGCTAAAACCTAGGTATATATAGGGGTTAGGTAGGACTTATAATTTCTTACAAACTTTATATCTTAGAAATTTTATCGTCTTTAGAGTTCAACTCTATTTTGTTATTGATTACACACCTCTTGTATATCAAGTATAAAACACAAACAATCTTTTATTTGATTAAGTTAGATTGTAGAAGTTTTTTGCTTTTGTGCTTGAGCATTGGAAGTTGTTTTCTTGTGTGATTGAGCATTTGAAGTATTTTGCTTGTGTGCTTAGATATTTGTAATCTTTAGTGATTATAATGAAAATCCCTTGAAAGTGCAATGAGACTAGACTACTTTCAGTTTGTGAGAGGAACTAGTATAAATCTATCTCTCTCTCTCTCTCTCTCTAATATATATATATATATATTTGTGTCTTAAACCGCTTCAATTTATAACTCTGCTTTAGACTCTGATCAATTTAAACACTTAGAAAAAGTTTGAAAAAGCCATTTTAATTCAAGCCCCCTTCTTGTGTTTTTTCACCTTCACTTCGATCCTTCATATCGACTTTCTCATATCAGTCGATAATAATTTGTTTCTGCATACATAAGCCATAAAATCTGGAACGGAGTGTTTTGTGTTGGAACAAGGGTGTTTCACAAGTCACCTATTGAGTTTTGACAATAACAAGGTATTAAAAATAATCAATTGGACATGCTAAACAATTTATTCAAGTGTGCAGGATCCATAATCAAAGTACTATTCTTAGAGATTCTGATTGAACAAGTTCAAGAGCAAAGGAATTTATTTGAAGCTTAAAGCATCTGGAGAACTGCGTCTGAAGAACTGCGTCTGAAGAACTGCGTTTGAAGAAACGAGTCTGAAGAAGAGCTCCTGAAGACACGTCATCAGAAGCGCTAGTCATCAGAAGCAAGAACATCAGAAGCGCTGAACATCAGAAGCATATCTCGCCAGAAGCTACTTCACCAGTGTTGACAAAGGACAGTGTACGAAGTGTACGGCCACGAACTCTGCAACCACCTTCTCTGCAATGTTTGTCTCTACAACAAGACAAAGATAACAGTAACATTGCTGCAGAAGTTGTTCCTTTTGT
>Ga0228710_1006659_pt1 | contig 17396 bp, 7 predicted proteins | sample MedpolnodulmetaG_FD_177995 | JGI IMG/M metagenome (GOLD analysis project Ga0228710, IMG submission 177995) | Root nodule microbial communities from Medicago polymorpha collected in Santa Monica, California, United States - pink nodules | ecosystem: Host-associated > Plants > Roots > Nodule...
CCACTCTCACACACTCTCTCTCTCTCTCTCTCTCTCTCTCTCTCTCTCTCTCTCTCTCTCTCTCTCTCTCTCTCTCTCTCTCTCTCTCTCTCTCTCTGGAGTCGACTACATTGATCAAATTAGGCCATAATATTCTATCATAAACCATACTTGGATTCAACTCATTAACCTCTAAATATTTCCTAATAGTTTTTCTTATAGTTTTTCTAGGTCTTACTCTACCTCTTTTGATCCGAGTCTCCTCTATCTGATCTACTTTTCGTACTACAACATCTACAAATATTCTCTCAAAATGTCCAAACCACCTAAGTTTATTTTCTACCATCATTTTTACTATAGGTGCTAACCCAACTCTAGTGTCATTTCTAATTTTATCCCTTCCAGTCTTACCACTCATCCAACACAACATCCTCATCTCCGTTATGCCTACTCGATTCTCGTATTGGTTCTTAACCGCCCAATACTCTGTACCATACAACATCGTCAGTCTGACTGAGGTACAATAAAATTTCCTTTCAACTTAAATGGTGATTTCTTATCACATAAACATATATTAATTTTTTTTGGTCTACAAGCTTGTAACATGGTTTGCTACCGAAACAAATGAGAATATTCACGCTCAAAGGGGCTTAGCAAAAGATATAATTCATACAAGGTTGCTTGAAAATCTCATAATACAGCAAAACATAATACAACAAAAATGTCTCGTGTGTGTAAAGTATAACAAATAGATAATATATAAGTAATGTAAGTTCTAGAAAATAAACATCAAGTATATATACACTCATGCAGTAAATACGGTAAATAGTGGAAACAATTAAATTATGTGTAAGCATCCTTGAAAAAAAAATTATGTGTAAGCAAGTATTTTTGATGTGTGACTAGAAAAAATCAAATTTTTTTTGAGTGAAATAGACCCACCCTTCCTTTAGAGAATGTGATATTACACTTCCCTCCATCCCATCTTTTAAAACACGCACAAAGGAAAATGATATTATAGTAGTAATAAACATACTCTCTAATAGAAATGAAAATTGATGTTCAAACATTTGATAAGGCTGAAAAACACATGTAAAAGATGAAAAGTCCCGACGGCAGTTAACTGCCAAGGAAAGGAATAGGCGGCAGTTAACTGCCGAGGAAAACTTCGGTAGTTAACTGCCGATGACCTGTTATAAGAACAGAACAGACATATGAGTTTCCAAAACTCCATTGTTGCGTTTTTTATATTCCTAGGTGCGATTTTCACCAAGCTTAAGCCATTCCAAGCCAATTCTAATCACAAAATCAAGTAAGTGTTTTGAATCCTATTGCACTACTGTTTTGTGATTGAATTGCTAGTTTTTTTTGGTTAAATTTCGATTATAGAGGCTTTATTGATTTTATGATAGTTTAGATTTAGATTTTGATGAATTGTTGTAGAATTACTGTTCCATTCAAAACAACATGTATTATGCAGAATCAACTGTATATGTTATCACATCAAAATCCCTCATATAAGACGAGTCATCACATAAAGAATGAGGTGCATTCCGTGATACTCATCTTATATGAAGGAATTCGATATTATAACTTAAAAGTTACATTACATTAAATTACATTACATTACATAAAGTTCCTAAATATGTCTTATCATTACATTACATTTGGCTAGAGCCTTCCAACTACAACAATTGTCTTACCTCTGAAATGTAAATTCAAACTTGCTAAACATCAGCTCTCAAACATTCACACGACATTTCTATTGTTCCATTCAAAAGATTAAATTATTGTTATGCTTGATTTAAATTAGGGGTGTTCAAAACCGAACCAATCCAAAAGAAAAACCACAAACCGAACCAAACCAAACCAAATTGCAATATAAGAAAAACACTAATTAAATATATATCATTTAGACCAATACTCATAGAAATTCAATGGAAACTTTAATAAAAATGACATTTTTTTTTCTCTTGTTAAGTTTCTTCTTTGCTTTTTCTATCAAAAATGTATTTATGTGCTACTTGAACTCTTAGAGAATGATTAAAATTTTAGTCTTTTGTATTTCTTACAAAATAGGATTACTTTTTGTCCACGTTTTAATTTGGTCTATGTAGTTGGGAACATTGTTGGATTGAAATAAAATTGCAATGTTTGATGAAATTTAAAACATTGTTGAAAATATGTTGTGTTTTAGCTTTTTAATTTGATTTTAACGTTGAAAACATAAAAAAATTATTGTCTAAAAAAACCGCACAAACCGATCCAATCCAAACCGCATCGGTTTAGTTTGGTTTGGTTCGGATTTTATTTTAAAACTCAACCGAACCAAATCAAACCGCATACTTATTTATCTTGCGGCTCGGATGACTTTTAGTCTCATAATTCTTGCGAACACCCCTAATTTAAATGATGGTATTCAAGTGTCAAAAGAATGAGGTGCATTCCTTGAAACTTCAATACCTTCATTTAAACCAGTCTAACAAGAATTGAATGTTTAGAGAGATTGGAGAAATTTTGTGAGATTTTGAGAGTAATAATGGATGAGAGAGCTTCTGCCAAATTTATATCAGGATCGTATCGGCAGTTAACTGCCGATGAAATCCTCGCGGTTAACTACCGTCAGTTCTTTCATAATTCAGCAGTTAACTGCTGCCGGGACTTTTCGTCTTTTATCAAATGTGCCAATAATAATTTCCAATAGAAATTGACAAAAAAAAAAACTAACCTTTCAACAAAAAAAAACTAAAAATTAAAAAAATGAGTTAAATCATTTTTTTTTTGACAAAAGTTAAATCATATTATTAAGAGTGTAACATATGGAGTGTTCGGTTCGAACTCGACTCATAATTATTAGATGAATTTTCCTGCCAATAGAGTTAAACTCAATTGGCCTCATTTTTGTGTAAAACATTGAAATTATTACTACTAATCACCCCAAATGTGTACGTTCGCCTGAGAGGGTCTCGAGTGAGATAAATCCGTTACATAATTCCATAGATTAATGTTTCATAGGTAGCTAGGTTATTGTTGATGAACGTTGGATTGAATGGAAAAGAGCAAGATATTGATAATTGGTGCAACGGGAAGTCTTGGTTACCATTTAGCAGAATCAAGTCTTAAATTTTGTCACCCAACATTTGCTCTTGTTAGAGATTCTGCTTATTCTGACCCAATTAAATCCCATAAACTTCAATGCCTTTCCCATGCTGGAGTTACCCTTCTCAAAGTATGATTCTTTTTATTTTATTATTAAAATGTATATTTGTGTGAGTCTTATCTCATTCTTGTGGTTGATATTTTATGTACAGGGTTCTCTGGAAGATGAAGCAAGCCTTGTTGAGGCTGTGAAGTTAGTTGATGTTGTAATTTGTGCTGTTTCTGCTAAACAGACTCTACAGCAAAAGCTACTCATCCGGGTTATCAAACAACTTGGTTCTATCAAGGTAATTCATAGTATACATTGCTGAAATTGTGTATTTCTATCATGAACCCTTCATTTTCTTATGGTTATTTTTAATCTGATTTTAAAATGCTTATTCTTTAGACGTTGTTAGTTGAGAAAGTGTATAAATGCTCTTCCGTTTAACAATGATTAATATCCCTCGGGATACTTGTGGACGCACAAGGTGGATTCTGCCATCTCAATTAGATTATCTACATACACACGAGCCGGTGGTTGAACTCCTAACCACCCAGTTAAGGTGTTGGAATCTGTTACCATACCATTAGGATCAACTAGGTGTTGGTTAGGTTATGCAGTTTCAAACCTGTTATGGTCTTAAATTTTTCTTCAATTATTATATATGTACTTTTGTTTACTATTAAGAAAGTTAAATATTAACTTGAGGAGTCTTAAATCTCAACCTACATGAACATTTCATTATCCTATATGAATTAGTATTTTAGATTATAGAAATTACCTCTTGTTTCTTGCATTATTAAATTATTAAATGTGTTCATGTTTTATTTGTAACTATTTGTTGGATACAGAGGTTCATCCCATCTGAATTTGGCTCAGATCCTACCAAGGCTAAAGTATGTGAACTTGAGGATGGCTATAATTTCTATGCACCCAAAATTGAAATTAGGCAACTTGTGGAAGCTGAAGGCATTCCATATACTTTCATCTCCTGCAATTTCTTCATGAAAATTTTGCTTCCTTCTCTTGTTCAACCAGGATTAAAAGCTCCTCCGAGGGACAAAGTCACAATATTTGGTGACGGCAATACTAAAGGTCTCTACTTGATCGAGAATTGAAGACCAATTTTATTTTTCCAGAGCTAGTATTCATAATTGGTTTTCAATTGTAGGTGTATTTATGCAGGAGAGTGATGTTGCTGCTTTCACTATCAATGCGGTCGAGGATCCCCGCACGTTGAATAAAGTTTTGTACTTCAGACCTCCAGGAAATGTTTGTTCTTTGAATGAGCTGGTTGATATATGGGAAACTAAAATAGGGAAGAAACTTGAGAGGTTGCATGTCTCAGAAGAAGAGCTGCTTGAGAAAATCAAAGGTATTATAATACTACTACATTATGAATCACTGCACTATGAGACATATTGAATAAAATAAACTTCTCAAAAGATTCTCAGGGACAAATAATATTAAAAGAATTCTTCAACAACTATAGTTTTTAAGAAGGTGGATTCTGAGGTGGATCACCTTGATAGAAGGATGGTTCACATTGGTCTGACACTTAAAAAATTATCTGAAACTCTAACGATGTTTGGTGATGTCATTTAGAAGTAGAAGTTCATGGTCTTCCTCGTCTTTACCTTTGAGATAGTGTCGTGATCCGTGGAGTTGACAAAAACAAGTTAAAGTTAATAAAAATTGAATTTTTAGGTACACATATTATTTCCCTTATTATTGTTAAACCGGCACATATCAAGTAACTGTCTCAGCCGTGAGAATGAGAAGCACCGTGACTTTTTACTTCTAGAAGGCGACATTTGTTGTCATAGTAGTTTCAGACGAATTTTAAGTACCAATCCACAGTGAATAACCTATCAAAGTGGTCCACTGCAGAATTTTCCTTTTAAGAAATAGTTTAGTTCCTGTAATTCAATATTTTCAAAAGCCTCTCATTTAACTCTTAAGTAATTATATATAAGCTTATATATAAGTGCTTCTACACAACCTGTAAACTCATTTTGATTTAAAAGTTTCCATTATGTAGCAAATGGAAAATCATCTCCTACAAATGGATATGAAGCATCTTCTGAAATAAATCTGTTCTAAACAACTAATTCACATACTGTCTGCATGTTTTTTGGGCATTGCAGCAACAACTTTCCCGACTAACTTCGAGATGCTTTTTATATATTCTGCTTTCATAAAGGGAGATCATACATACTTTGATATTGAGTCATCATCTGGTGTGAATGGTACAGAACTATATCCGCAGCTGAGATATTCCACAATTAGCGAATTTTTAGACACACTTTTGTAGACTTTGATTTGTTTAGGAATATGTTTGGAAAATGTACACTTATTTGCCTTGAACATTCCATTTTCCCATGTTACATTTTTATCTTTATATTTGTGAACACAGCCTAAGAATGTGCAAACGTGCTTTTGAAAAAAATTAACAATGCTTGTTCTTTGGCAAGGTGTGGTTGAGACAAAATTCAACAATAAACTTGCAATTTAGTAATATAATAGGGAATTCTGCTAGGAGTTTTCTATACTTTAGTTTTATTGTCGAGACAAGAGCTATATATGCTACTCGATGATTGTAATCCACTGTCTTTGTTTCCTGACATTGTTTATTTTATATTGATGTCGTGATTGTGGAAAGCTATATATACCAGCGAACCAAATTGAAGTGAAATGAATTCTAGATACATTACTAAGTTCACCAATCCTTCCAATTGCTCCAGATGTGCTTGCCCTCCAGATGCAAAAGTTGAAGATATAACAATCCACATCATTATCGAGCTCCACACGTTCCGAGCGGATGGACAACCAAAGAACAAGTGTTGCACCCCTTCCACTTCACCACAAACGAACGCACAATGAATCTGGTCTCCTCCATCTATTGCATTTCTTCGGAAAAGACTGACTTTAGTAGGAAGTCTATCTTAAAGTAGTCTCCATACCAACACTGAAATTTTTATATGCATCAAAGCATTCCTGATATTTTGACAAGAAAAGTTAAAGTTAGTGTTAGAATTCTAGTCAATTTTTCGTATGCATTTCTCACAGAATGTTCACCCCTCTCAGGTCAACCCAATTCTACATATCCGATTGACCATCTTCAAACTCAACATTGTTAATATTTCACTACATTCTATCACAAGTCCTTTTCCAACTGAAATAGTTCTCTTCTCCAATACAACAACCACACTCTACACTCATCCTCGTAATGCAAAAACTCATTATTTTTGTCTCCCAAAATAATGTGTTACTACCATCCCCCACTTTATTTTCTTAAACCATTAGGGTGTGTTTGGATTGAGGGTTTAGGAGGGGAAGAGAGGGGAGGGTTTACTTTTCTTTTTTAAATTTTGAACTATATAACATGTTTTTCTAAAATACATTAATTGTGATTGAAGTATTATATGATTGTTTATCATGTTAATATGCTAACTTTTTAAAAAATATTTCATAGTGTCCATAATTTAAAAATGAAAATCAAACCATCCTCTCCCTTCCCCTCCTAAACCCTCCATCCAAACACACCCTTAGAAAACTAGTTTAAGGATGAAGTTCCTAATCCTATATCTAGACTCCAAATGTCTTTCCACCAAGCTGACCTATATCTCTCAACCCTATTATCCTCTCCCAAGTTCTCGTCATATTTATCACGAAACACCCTCGCCCATATGCGAATCTTGATCAGTTTCATTCTCCATCTCCACTTCCTCAATAATGCAAAACTGAAAGCGTTGATACTCCTAATTCCTAATCCGTCTTCATCTCTCCTACAATTTCTCTCTCATTTTACCCAATGAATTTTCCTCGCCTCTTCACTTACCCCCACATTTTTTTAAAAAGACATTCTATGTAGGAAATGGTACCTGCTGGCACTTTGAAAAAAGAAAGGAAGAACGCATGAAGAGCTGGCGCATTCTACCATTAAGATCAATACTACTAATTATTTTCTTAATAACCATGTAAAACTCAAAAGAAATACCTAATTTCAGGCAGAGGGAGTAAACGCCCAACCTTAAAATGAAGAACCGAAGTTGTTTTCTCCAACCAAGATTGATTGACATTTATGCCAACTAATACACTCTTGTGGAAATTCACGTTTAATAACTCAAAGTTTAGATCACAAACTTTTTCATTACTCTCAAATCACGGAGTTGCAGTGTGAGTATCTCAAGCTTTTCTTCTCCATTACTCTATTACTGCTCCTCCTTGCAATTGTGGAATAAAGTCTTTTTTGTACTTTGGAAACACCAGCCTTAATAGACTTTTCTTTAGGTGCTCCATTTTAAGTTAATGTTTATGTATTGTGTTCACTTTTGTTACCATCTCTTGCAAATCTTATCTTATCTTATTATCTAATACGAAGGTTCATAATGCAATTTTTCCAGAACCCTAATGCTTTTGGCAGGATTCTTTCAACTTAGGTACATTTAATGCTAAATTTGAAAATCAAATTTTACAACTACAGCTTATTAAATGCCATGCTTCGATAGGAAACAAAAAGAGAACCAAGAAAAAATGCCATGCTTCACACGGCTCTATGCATACTTAGGAAGAATAAAGTTTTGGATACCAAACTGTATTTAACTCATGGTAATCCCTCCATTAAAATATACATCACTTTTCAATGCTTTGTGCTTTAAATGCAATTCAAGGAACCATTCATTTTTCTAGGTGGAGGGTGCATTAAAATCACGTGTATTAGTGGAGTATATTTCCGAGGAGTTCTCCATAGTCATTTATGTGCTTCAATATTGAATCAAAGCATTAGAATAGAAATGAAGGGTTGCTTTAATAATTTTCCAATTCCTAAAAGGGTGCCTTTGAAATGATCAATATTTGTTGCTTCCATTCTTCCCAATGGCATCAAACATCGGATCGCAAATTGGTCATCCTCGAAACAACGCCGAAATCGATCAAGTTCACTGGTGATTTCGCTCAGTATCTTACAAAAATTATCTTCTACATTGCTCCCATTTCGATCTATCTCTCTTCTTCATTTTTATCCTTATTTTTTGCAAAGGGGTTGCTACAAAATGCAGATTAGTAGATTGCTGAAGGCATGTTGTTGAAGGCATTTTTATTCTGTTTTGATTTTTTTCGAAGTCTGAAATTGACTCCGGTGCACAAGGTTTGTAACTTCATCTTCTTTTGCATTAGATTCTTCATTTCTTTTCCTATTTTATTTGTTACTTTGACTTTTATAGTGCAGTGTGAATTATTTTTTTACTTTGATATGGTGGTTCTGTTAAGCTCTAGAAAGTAACAATTATTTAGTTGTTATGCATATGTCGTTTCTAAAATAAGGTTTCAAATACTAGGATACTTTATAATAGGCATTGCAGCAACCAAGCCATGCCAAGCAGATTAGTTATTTATGGCTAATGTGTTTGTTTGTATGTTCTTGAACTGTTTTGTTGATTTGTTAATTTTTTGGTCACATGAAGTTTTATTGTTTCTGTCCATTGGGATATACATTGTATTAATCTTTATGTATACAAAGAGAACGGAAAGAGTATATATAGTATTTGAGTTATACATTGAGTTTAATTAAGTACATTAAATATTCATACATATATAACTTGATTCTAATCTAGCATTGTGCCTTGAATTTAAGTCAATGAGGTTATTGTGGTTGCTTGCTTTTGCAAAAACTTTTGTTGATTGTCCGGATACATCGAGAAGACGACATATTTTGTTGATGAAAGAATTCTTCTATATTTGGTTCATACGGCATTTGCTTCGACGGAAGAAAAAAATAAGGGTGTTAGCTTTTGTGTCCCATGAATGGAATATATGATGTTTTCTTTGGTCTTCAACCTTTGTTGGAATGACTTGAATGACTTGATTTGTGAAAATCTCATGGAATAAACGTGGCTATTATTTGTGTAAAATTGTGATTTTACACCACTTTTAAAAATTACTAAAAAATATTTAATTTAACTAATTAGATTGGAAGTGTTGTTTAGAGTATATGGATGACAATAAAATGAAAATTTCATTGTACACCTTTGTAATATCACTTCATTGGCTATGCTTATTTAGCACTTGATCTTGCTTTATTCTCCTACTAATTTATGATACAACTATTCTTTATTATATATGCTAACAATGACCACGAGAAATGAGAGTGACTGAGCACTCCTTCGAGTTTTAATGGAGACAAGTAATTAGACGGTAAACTACTTAATGTGAATTTCCATTTCAATGTATATGACCCGTGCGACAGCATGGATAAACTATCTAGTTGCACTCATTCTATGCGAACCCTCATTTAAGCATTACCTAACTGAATGTTACAATTTTGGAAACCGACAATAATTGCAAACTAAAATTTTGTAAGATTTATCATATTTTGTATTATCATAACTAAAATTAAGCAAGTTTTGTAACATAGAAGATTGTAAAAATTGGTTAAGAAATCAATCAATGTGAACTTCAAAAAAGGAACTATACGAATAAAAAAAAATACATATAAGTTTCTCTTCAAAAATACATTGTATTATCATAATGCTATATAAGATTTCAAAAACACTATGTTTGATATTTTTGACAGGTTGCTGCTCCACCAACAACCCCTAGCCGCAATGCTCTTGTGGAGCATCCGGAAAAGTCGCAACACAAAGTTATGTGAAGCATCAGAATCTACTTCCACTTACATCATTCCCGCGCTAATGACTCCTAACAAGAATGGAGTTGTATGCCAAGAGCAAAGCTTCAAGTGCAAAATCAAGTGCTTAACCCCTCTTGAGTGAAACCGCAGTTTGGTACAATTAAATGCAACACACATGGTGTCATGTTTGACAATAACTCTACCATAGGGTATGAAATGTGATTCAGGAACCATTTGGTTCAACTTTTATTGGGTAAATCAGTTTACATACACTTATATGCCTTGTCTCTAGAAGCTGAAACCATTGCTTTACTAGAATTTATTAAAATGACTATTTCAAACGGATTTCATTCTATCTGGTTTGAAACAGATTGTAAGTTACTTGCAGATGCCCTTTCATCATCTACCGTTCCTAATACTGAGTTTGGAGATCTAGTCTCTCAATGTCGAATCCTTTTATCTACTAATTCCGATTTTATAGTGTCGTTTATTAAGAGACAAGTTTATAAGGTTGCTGATAGTATTGCTAGAAGCCTAGAGCATCCTCATCTCACCCTAACCTTTATGTTTTCAATGATGTACCATCTACTATGTATTCTTTATTTATGAATGAAATGCACTAAATTTAACTTTGCTAAAAAAAAAGTATATGCTCTAAGCTTTCGAAACTAATTGGTTAGAATCTCATTTTGATATCGTATTATAAAATTATCTATTAGGAATAATAGAAAGATAATTTATCAGACTTTTTTACACATTCACTACCAAATAATTTTTTTGAGCAACTTGTTCAAAAAAATTACCTTTGTCGTAATAGAGTCGATTGCATGCATAAGGGAAAAAAATAAATATGTACTACACTTTTGAGCAAATAAAAAAGTAAAATAAAAAAATCAAAGCTTCAATAAACACGCAACAAAATCAAGTACCTTTTTTTACAAAAAAATGGGGGTATACCTTTTATTCATATATCAATGAGAGGACACGTGTCTCAATGATTTATTACTTGGACAATGAAATTTTACAACTCAAGACAAGACAAGATACATTTATTTCTATCTTAGACTCTTTATTGATGGTACCGTCTAATAGTATTTTTTTAAACAATTCCCATAACAAAGAAATTGATTTGTAGCCTCTTAATTAAACAATATACTGGCACATTACTAATTGAAATCTTGTCCTTTGTTAAGTGATAATAACCAATTTAAGTAAAATGGGGTGCGATCATGATTTTCCTCAAAGTACTCATCCAAAGTGATATATTTGACATCAGGATAAAGTTCTGAAGCTTCTACTCCAATTGAGGGATCAATTTCATAGTTAGTGTGATCTCCATTCACATATGCAGCCAGACAAATTGCAAGGCCCATATTTACAGGATATGGTGATTCTACAAAAACAACAAAACAAAAATGAAATTGTTAAGAAAGCCTTGTTATGCATATAATCTCAAGTGAAGCACGGACACGGACATGACATGAATACTGACACGTCGACACTGTTAATAATTTAAGAAAATCACATAATTTAGTGTAATTATGTGTTAGTGTCGTGTCAGTGTCGGACACGACACATGTCCGACACCAAGACACGCCTAATCCGAGAAGTATATGTGCTTCTCAAGGCAAAGATCAAATTTCTCCTTGAATGAATAAATCAATAATCATATGTTGAGAAAAATCAATTCTCAATTACTTTGAAAAATTAGTCTATGCAATTGTGTTTAGAGAAATATACATTCTTTTAACAAAATAAAAATCATATATCACTAATAACTAACCTTGAATCATCTTCAGTACTTGCTTCTCTGGAATATAGATTCTTTTAAGATTACTACTTCTCTTCTTCTCCCAAAGAGATACTAGGTCATTGTATGACAATGTGTTCGTGTGAGGTCTAATATAGAGAATTTTGTTCAAGGTTCTTGGATCATCAACGGTTCTTATAGTGAAAGCTGCAACACTCTCTTCAGTATTGAAAATAGCTGTCAATCAAGAAAAAGTTAATTAGAACATATATTATCCATAAAAATAAATAAAAAAAAGTCAAATGTATTTGATCTAATTTAGACCGCATGCATTTGACTTTTTGTTTATATTTAAAGGGAAATGTAAACTTGTGCCTTAAGGACACATGTTATAGAAATTATATATTGAAAATTGTGTTAATTTATTGTTCAAAATGTTTAATATTAATTTTTTTTCAATAAATTCTTACCACTAATGGAATGACATTAATGCTCAACATGTGCCCTAAGGGCACAAGTTAACATGCCCTATATTTAAAAGTGAATGGTGTGTGTGATAAGTAAACTTCTAATCATGAAGGATATTTGTGCTTTTTACCTTTGGTATTTCCATCGCCAAGGATGATAACTGAATCTAATGGAAAAGTTGTGTCAATAAGTTGTGATTGAGTTGGTAGGAAATGTCGAGTGAAAAAGTTTGCGACCACATATGTATGGGGAATTCCTTCATCCTCAATGGCCCTACGAAATTTGGCCTTAGTATCAAATACAAGCTTTCCTTCATTCACTCCATGATTTCGGTCCACATCATTTCCAAATTCAGAAGGAAAGAACCTCTGTATAGAAAAATGAATTATAACAAACTTAAAATATTTTGTATTTACTTGGTATGAATTGTCAGTTTAAAAATATTTTACGTTGTCGATTAATTATAATCATCATATTATTGAAAAAAAATTGATTTTATTCATTATTACTTGAAAGTTTTTCATTTGATTGATTGTAATTTATTGATAATATAATATTATTTTTTACATTTATAGTGTATACAAATTATATTTCAAATATTTTTCGCAAAGAACTATATATTTTAATAATAAGGTAGCAATAACAATCTGTTCAAATTATAAGATTCAATATCTTGAGTCAAATAAGGTGGCAAAGAACTATATATTTTAATAAGGTAGCAATAACAATGATCTGTTTAAATTATAAGATTCAATATCGTATTTGAGATTAGATGTGTTACTTATCTGAAACCTCCAAGTTTAGTTTCATCTTCTTTTCTAAGAAAATTCATACATATTTTTGGTACAACTTTTTATTTTTTCTAACATTGATAATTAATAAAATTTCAATTTTGTACGATTTAACAAATATTTTTAGTTTCCTTCAAAAAACATGTTTTTAGTTTAACAAATATTTTAGAACATTTGTTAATATTTTTAAAGAAATAATATTTATACAACAATTTTGTGATATATACCTTAATGTTTCCGGCCTCTTTAATAGCAGCAAGGATCTTATATTGATCAGATATGCGTTCATGATTCACTGATGAGATTACAACGTCAACTTGCTTTATCACCTTAACCAAACTCTGGTGGTCGTATATATCACCCTGTCAAAAAATCAACATCAATTATTAAGACCTACCAATAAATACCAAACAACGTACTCACTGCATGACCCCATAAGTTAACAACGTCTGATAAATCAACAAGAATTATGAGGCTACAATTGTTGGGAAGAAAATTGTTGTTTTGTTCAAAAACAGAAAATTGTACATGTCAAGAGAAAAGACGTACAGAATAAAACAACAACTGAATGTGACTAATATATATTTCATTGAAAAAAATTATAAACTTCAATCATTTCAACAAATAAGAAAAAGTTTAATAGAAATCTCTATCAGTGTAAAATAATCTTACACGTTTGTGTGTATTTATTTTCTTAATTAGAAAATAAAAAAGTTACTTTCACTTGACCAGGAAAAAAAAAGAAAATAAAAAAGTTTTTTTTTAGGGAAAATAAAAAAGTAAACACTTTAGAAACACGGCATTTATAAATATGGGTTGACTTATATGATATTATTGTGTATGAAAAAGTCCTTAGAAAAGTTCATGTGATTATTATCTTTAGTTATTATAAACTTAATAGTCAAAAGATCATTAATATAAATTTGTATTTGGTAAACAACGTTCTAATATTTTATGAAAAAATGATTTGCTCATCCTATCTTATTTTAGTCAACTAAAATTTTAGCTGTGGAATGATAATAAGTGGTTAATAAGTGGATAACTCTCTCCCCTAATATCAAATAATTGATCTGCTCTCCTTTTAAAAAAAAATTACTTGCTATGTTCTAAAAGTAAATGTCATTTTAGTAATTGTACAAATCTAATCTAAAAAATTATCCAAAGACAGACTCTACAATTTTTGGTAAAATACCACTTACCACATCCCTTTCTTTTGATCTTTTCTTATTGTTGAGACAACCTAATATTTTACTAAAAATTATGGTGTCCATCTTTCTTTTTAAAACCTTAAAATGTTTATATTAGATGAACCCTTCTTTTGTGCTCTTCTTCTTTCATCTTTTTCTTTGTTTTGTTTGTGATTTGGTTGTATTATTATATGAGTTTGAATACCCTTATATTTAGGGTGTTTACGATGTAGTTTAATTTGGATCAACTTTTAAGTAAAAATTTATCTTATCCAAAGCAATTTGGATTATTATATTCAATTTTAAAAACTGATTTGATCGTATTAAATGTAGTTTAATTTGGATCAAATTTTAGATATCTAAATTAAAATTGTTAAATATTATATTATTAATATTATAATCACGCAAAATATAACATCTAATATACTAAAATAAATATGACGGAATGACAATGATCAATTTATGTTTATAGCATATAAAATAGAAAGAAAAAAAAAGATTAAACTAATAAGTGTATCAACAAAAATATTTAAAACTATTAAATATAATAGTTAAATTAAATAAAATCTATCATAATAATGAAGAAAAAAAAGTATAATATTTATGTGTGTGGTATGGTTTGGTTATAAAAATTGTATGTGATCTTTTAGATCAATTTGTGGTTTTCTTTTGGATCAGTTGTACTCATCACATATGATATCAGCTCATTGCAGCATTTAAAAAAACAAATGTTGCATTAACAAAGTCATGAAATTAAAGAACTGGTAATATATTAAGCTTAAGCTAGACACTAAACTTGATTAGAATTTATTAACATAACATACCAAAACTATGTTGACACCCAATGTATTGAAATTTTGGATGATGGATGACTTGTGTGGATCAGAAAGAGTTGAGCCTCGTATGAGAGCAAAAGTAGGGTAACCAGCTTTAATGCTAGCTTCAACGAAGAACTTTCCCACGTAACCAGTTCCTCCTATTACAAGAATCTTTGTAGTTGCTCCAATAGCCATCGGAAAATTGCTATATGACTTAGAGAAGATAATTAGAGTTGTATGTTGTGTTGTGTTGTGTTGTGTGGATTGCATTATTATGGAATCAAGTCCTATAAATACCAACTACCAAGTAGAGGCAGTCGGAATAGCTAAGCACGTTTCTACGGTGTGTGATGATGACAGTGACATCATCATTGATTTATTTTATTTTTTCCTTTTTGTGGAAGAATGAATTTATGTTTTTGTTGACAATAGTTTAATATAGCAGACCCATGCATACTAGTAGTACAAATGTATGACACGATATTGAATTTTAATATCAAATTAGCATTTGAATTACTTAATTTTAATATCAAAGTAGTATTTGAATTACTTATCGAGAAAGAAAAAAAAAAGGTAGCATTTTTTTTGGTTACAAAAAGAAGGAAAAAAACAAAAAGAAAGGTAACGTCTGACAAAAGATACACCTATTGCAAGCAACGAAGAAGATAAAATCGGAGGAACTGTGTCGAAAACCATCAAACTCTCAAAACTTTTAGCACCCAACTTAGCCAAACAATTAACAGCAAAATTTCCTTCTTGGAAAATACGAAGCAATACAACAGACCAATCTTGACTCAATAATTTCATAAACAATTTAATCAAATTGTCAAACCTATAAAACATATTCAAGGGGTCACGAACCAACCGGATCACATGGAGTAGGGTAAAGTGTGAGAAAATATGGTAAATTATGATCGTACCTTGAATGTGTCGCGAATTCACATTTTTATTGTTGTGGATGTTAACCATCTCCTACAAACCTCACGCAAGATGTGGGAGGCCGTTGGAGATTACCTCAATGGTCTAGATTTGCCGAGGAGCACTCCTTAGCGGTGAGGCACACATGAGGTTTTATGAATTTTCTTAAACGACGACTTTTGGATTAATGATTCTTCATGTGTTGAGCAAGTGATGCAAGCTTTGTCCCATTCTGAAACACTTGCTTATCGTTCTTCATCCATTAACTTGTAATTGTTCCCTTTGATCTTGCTTGGTGTGTCTTACGCCGGCAAGATTTAATGATATTGGTTGTTTCAAAAAAAATTAACTATGATAGGAGATTGCATAATAGTGAATATTTTTTGGTATGATTATATGATTTTCCTTGAAGATGTCCAAATATATTGGTTAGTAATCTTCTATATTTATGTTGTCAAACTACGATCAATGATTAAACTTGTGTAATGTCTAAAAAGCAAGCAAGTATGTCTTAGTTAGTAATCTACAGTTTTAAGGAATGACACATTTTATTTGTTCCTTTATCATTTATCTTACTAATCTCATCATGATGCAAATACTGGAGTACTATACTTTGAACTTTCCTTAGAAGTATGGAACCAATGTAAACACCTCCTAACATCTGCTATTTGAAATTTTTGTCAAGCAAATATTTCCACTGAAACTTTCCAAACATAGAGACTACTTCTTAAAAAAAAATTGGTAAACCAGAGGGTGGTAACTTCAAATTAGGAACATGTTGTTAACTGACATTATAGATAGTCACCTATTTACGAGCAATAGATATGAATTTGTGAGGCAGTCAAACTCCGTATAGAAATAGATATTTCACTAAAGACTAAACACTCAAGGATTAGTACCATTATAGACTAAAGAAGCCTAAACCGCCGAGATACCTCAAACGTCTTATAGGGGTGAAAGACCATAATTACCGTGGTTAGCAACAAAAAAAACACCTTTAGAGATTGTTTGTGTAAACAACTAAAAAAGTTATAGATATATCATAAAAATATGGACAAAACTTAGGTATAATTTTTTATGTGCTTTTCGTATGGTTCTTAACTAAAAATTACAACTTTTTTGGAGGTAACAAACTTTGAGAGAAGTATGGATTTAAGGAAATCATGGTGAATTTAGTTAAGAACCATACAAAAAGCATCTAAAGAATTGTACCTAAGTTTTTTCCTAAAAATATTTAAAATAAAACCCGCGCAACGTGCGGCTCATATTCTCGTTTTTAATTAAGACAAGAGTTCTTCCTCTATAAAATTCCCGTGAGCATAGCTCAGTTGGCAGGGATGTGTATTGTTATATGCAGGGACGGGGGTTCGAACCCTGGACACCCCACTTATCCACCTTAAAAAAGTGAATTCTAACCACTAGACTACTTAAAAAAAAATTAATTAATTAATAGATAAGGAGTTCTTTTAGATGAAAATTTGAGTATTTTAACGAGTTTCCTGGACAAAGAAAGTAAGCATTGTTAGCATTTTAGAATGCAAAATAACGAATTGGGACGTATGCATATAGGGACGTATTCCCTGAGGGGTGTCATTGATTGTGGCCCCTCCCCTCCTTTTACTAATCTATTGAATTTGAATTCACTTCACTTTTATTTACTTTTTTTTTTTTTTTTTTAATGTTTTATTTTTTTTTTTTTATTTTATACATAT
>Ga0228710_1006662_pt1 | contig 17391 bp, 10 predicted proteins | sample MedpolnodulmetaG_FD_177995 | JGI IMG/M metagenome (GOLD analysis project Ga0228710, IMG submission 177995) | Root nodule microbial communities from Medicago polymorpha collected in Santa Monica, California, United States - pink nodules | ecosystem: Host-associated > Plants > Roots > Nodule...
GCACTATGGAATGCGAGGGAAGAAAATTGCCTTCTAATTTTAACAGATGTGCTGTATTTTCCCCATAAAACCTATTTAATTTATTTTATTTTATTAATTTATTAATAGAAATTATTTGATTGGATGGGCTCAAGGATGATGTGTTAAGGGCAAGACCATGCAAGAATTTCTCGATAATTAAAATATGTCTCCTTATATGGGATAATGCGTTCACAAATATTTTTATTTTTTAATTTTTTTTTGTTTTAGTGTGAACCGGGATCCTTTGCACGCAACCGTAACATTTAATGTTTTAAGTCGGGTAAGATCATAATGGATGGCAAAACTATACCTCAAGAAATTTAACAAAATTGAATTCCAACCTACTTGGGTTGATATGATGGTGTTGGATTGAGAGTTGATCTTGTAGTGTGCTCCTCTCTCAAGGTCTCAAATTCGATTCTTTTTAGTGTCAATTTTGGTGGGTTAGTTTGACTTCTTCAAAAAAACAATGTTGCATTTTCAAGGTTTGATCTTGTTTTACTTGTTAACAAGGAGAAAGTATGTAAACCCTTGAAATGAACAACTGTCTTGTATTTCCATAAAAATAAGGAAATTTTTTAAAGAGTTATTTTACTCCCTCCGTTCCTTTTTAAGTGTCGTTCTAGTGCGGATTTTTCGTTCCTATTTAACTGTCATTTTTGTATTTTAAGGGTATGATTTGTCAATTATACCCTTTGTCAATTACACTTATCTTTTTTAAGAAAACTAAATATTTTGAAACCTAAAGTTTTTTTTTTAAACAAAGTTTGTTTCTTGTTATCTTAAAATTTAAACAAAATGTTGTTACCTATAATAATGGTTCCATGAATAGTTAAAATTCTATAAATAAGATGAGTAGTAATTCTTAAAAATTTCAAGTGCAAAGTATGAGAACAGATCCGAGAGAAAAATAAAATAAAAGACTCCATGAATGTTCAAAAGAAAGAAAGGGTGGAAGACTCATTGGAACGACTGACGGGAGGTGAAGAGGGAGAAAAAATTGAAGACTCGTTTGATAAGATAGAAGAACAATATTTAGAAAATTGACAATTGTTTGTTATGAGAGAGAGAGTGTGCAAAACAAAATTTGTTGGAGAAAAAGATAGTAACTAACAAATGTTTGTTACGAAAGAAATATAACATATTAAATTTATTGGAAAGAGAAAATGTGTGCTAAAAAATAGAAATATATTGGTGGATTAAAATGAGGGTATAATAGAATGAAAATGTGCAAAAATACATTTCGCTATTTTTGTGTTAATATTCTATAACGACACTTAAAAAGGAACGGAGGGAGTAATTGTTTCTCAAAATCCATCATTCCTAACTAACATTTTATTCGTTCTCTTCACAACGACTCATTTTAAAAGTCAATTTTCTCCTTATTAACAAGTTTGTCCGATGTGGACCTTTAGAAAATGGTCCAAGATATATCTTTATCAATTTTGATAAAAAATAATTTTTTTTGCGAGAATAAAAATAAATTTTATAACATTAAGAAATTAGTGAACAAAAATACTATTTTATTTAAATTTACTAACAAGAGTACATATGTACAATCTGGACCAGATTCATATTTAAACTACCCTTTAAAACTAATACAAATTTTATAAAATGAAACTAGAAATTATTTTTCACAAAGTAAAGAAACCTTAATTTTGGTAACTTTTTAAAATTTCACAGGTCACCGTTGAAAATTATGACGCATATCCAGCTTAAATTTATCAATAATACAATGTATTATGAACAATGTGATATTAAATAATACAATGTATTTATTTTTACGGAATAATACAATGGTATGAACAATGTGATATAAATTAATTTGATTTTTAAGATTGTAGAAATATCTACTTATCAAATACGATAAGATTGTATTACTTTGAATCTTTATCCAGTTGGTAATAAATCCCACGGTATTTACGATTTGTCCTAACAAATCTAATGCCAAACGATATGTACATTGAGAGGACATGGGTTCCACCAAATCATGTGGGTCCCATATCAATTTGGCGGGTCTTATGTGAATTTTAACCAATCAAAGAGAGTGCGTTGAAAAGTGTGTGTTAGAATATGTGTTGTTAACATTTCTCGTACATTGAATATCATTTTAACTTTTAAAAAATATTTTAACAAAATCATAAAATAAATAAAAAACTTCACTAAAATACATTTATTCTAAAAAAAAACTTTACTAAAATACATGATACCGATCCTGCCATCTTTTTTTACCTAAAAATCAAAGACAAAATCGTATTACATTAATCATCGTATAACATCATCAACCATCATAAATAGACCACTAAAACACACACATAACACTAACACAAACCCAAACACAATCTTCCATTGTCTTTTTCTTCATATTTGTTTTCATTTTCAACATGCAGAACCCTAACCCTTCCAAGAATTCAGCCCCCATCACTAACAAGTCCCCTCAAGACCCTCCCTCTGATGATGAATCCCCCAAAGAAAGCAACCCAATTACCCTTTAGGGGAGGAAGAGTAATATTCGTGACGTGAAGGACGTATCTCCACATTGTCATAGATGCAAACATGTGTTTCCCACTTTGGCTGCTTTGATGAAGCATTATCGAGAACACTATATTTGTTGTCATCCTAATGGGTTTTCAGCACCTCCTGGTTTTTCTCCACTTCCTTCCACATCAATAGCCATCCCACCTCAACCTAATCAATATGAGGGTAAAACTAAAACCTAATTTCCTATCTCAAAACTATTTATTATCATGTCTTTTTTTTTCACACTATAATTTTTAGGTCAACACACCAATGACCTAGGGTTTTATTGGCTATATATCATGTCCTAGATTCAATTATTTAATGTTATGTAATTTTTTTTCTTCATTTAATTGTTTTGATTTCAAAGTACTTGTGTATAGAACATTCATAAAAGATTGCACCATACACACCAACATATATATGTTCACTTTGAGTGTTGCTTAATTTTATGAGATCTAATTCATGTAGGCATCTAGTCCTAGATATATCTTTAATTTTTTTTTAACTTATCGGTTTTTAATTTGACGATTTGCTTTTTCTTCAAACTAATGATTTTACAATGAAGCAATTATAATTATAATTTTGAATGTTTTTCTTTTGTTACTAGATGATGATGAAAGCCAAGCAATAGAGATAGATGACTCCTCTGATGATGCTGCATCCGAGTCTGATGATGTTGCATCTGAGTCTGATGAAGGCAAAGGTCTAGGATTGACTTGAACGAGTTTCCTCATAATGAAGAAGAATGATGTATGATCGATGTGACAAATATGCTGCTAGTTCAACTTCTTATTTTTTTTTTGGTGGATTTGTTGGTTATTATATGGGTTTTGGATTCGAGTATTAAAGTAGAATAATGAATAACAAAGTTGAAAATGGCTTCAATTGTTTCCATAGCAACTTCACATCAAATCGTACAACCACCTTCTTCTTAGCTTTCCAACAAATACTCATATACTTTATTCCGACAATCAAAACTCAAGTTATGGCCTGAAAAGCAAGCAAAGGTGATTGCGCAAATAATTGATAAAATTAATAAAAAAAAACATTAGAATTCAAATGTGACTAGAAGTTTAGAAATAAGCTAAAAATATAAAACTGCGACCGAAAAGCTTTGGAAATTTTAAAGTACAAAGCTTGCAACAAGTTCTCAATTTACATCATATTCACTCAGTATTATAACATACAAAGACATAAAATGATTTTTTTATAGAGGAAAAAATAATGTATTTTTTCATAGAGTAAAAAAGAAATAACGATTTTTGTTTTTGTGATTACATGGCTTACGTTATATTTTACATAGCTTAACAGTTTTTGAAGCGATTTTCATATGGTACATCGGTAACCCATACAACCGAATATTTGTTTGGTTTGAAAGGGATTTTTGTTGTTTGCTTTTTTTTTTTTGTCAATATTGTTTGCTTTTAATCAATTATTAAATGAAACTTATAATAACACTATCCTTGCATGGTTGAATAGTGTCAAGTTGATTTTTTGGTCACATGACTTAGAATTGGATGGAATGATTGTTTGCTTTTAGTCAATAATTAAACGAAACTTATAATAACACTATCCTTGCATGGTTGAATAGTGTCAAGTTGATTTTTTGGTCACATAACTCAAAATTGGATGGAATGTTTAATATGATCATTAGTTTTTAGCACAAGAAATTTTTATTCAATTTAAAATAACGCTCCAAAAAATTTCGAAAAAACACACATCCAATAAATAGATGATTCATAGTTTCAATTGCACCACATCCAACCAAGCACATAAGAGAATTAGTATCTAGAACATCCATCTCACCATGTTGTCTTTTGTTTATAACATGTTCTCTAAAAACGCCAAACACACAAAGAAACTTATACTTCCTTATTCCAATTATACTCTAACCTTTGAATTTTTGTCTAAAGGCATTTGAGTGAGGAACTAAAATACCCCTCTAACATAGAACTTGTTTGGCTTGTTCAAACATCCAAATCCACCTGGCACAAACTTGATCCTACAAAGAAATATTTTGCAAAAGAAAGAAACCCTCCAATAAAATTAGTTCTATTCCCAAACAAACGACCCAAAACTTGTAATCGTCTTTAGTGTCCCTTAATTCTCTTTCTCAACCAATATAGGACATCTGAAATGGGTTTTGAAATCAACATGAGGGTTGTAGATCTTCTTTAACCTTTCCAATGCATACTCATATGCTTTATTCTGACAATCAAAACTCGAGTTATGTCCTGAAAAGCGAGCAAGATTGATCGTGCAAATAATTCATAAAATTAATCAAAAAAATACATTAGAATTCAATTATGACTCAAAGTTTAGTAATAAGCTAAAAAGATAAATCTAGGACCAAAAGTATTTCAAAAAATTTAAACACAAAGCTACAAAACATGCGCCAAGATACACCGATCACAAGACATATAAATGATAAATCCAAGTTCTCAATTTACATCATATTCACTCATTATTATAACATACAAAGACATAATGTTTTTTTATATAGAGTAAAAAATAATGTATTTGTTTTTTTAAGCGACTTTCATATATGTTTGGTTTGATAGGGATTTTTGTTGTTTGCTTTTTTTTTGGTCAATATTGTTTGCTTTTAATCAATTATTAAATGAAACTTATAAAACTACACTTGCTGTTTTTCTTTTTGGACAAAATTGTTAGGTCATGAGGGGAGCTCGAGGGGCCGACCACATCGAGGCCAGAATAACCACACGAGTGAGAGAGACAACACACACTTACCCAAACCTTAAGGCAATGAGTTTATGGATCCTCTTACTTATAAGATGTTCAACCTTTACTTTTCTATCTGATGTGGGACATATAACTCACACTTGCACACAACACTCCCCCTCAAGTGTGAGTCCATCAATTCATCATGCTCCCCCTTCAAGCGGAAGCTATTATTACTTGCTTGTATCGCCGTTGCTGCTTTCTTCGCAAACGGACCGACACAAGGAGCCGCTTGCTGCTTATACCACCGTTGCTGCTTTATGTGCAACGGACCGGCTACCTTGGTTGTGTACCCTTCGCCGAACCGGGGCTTTGATACCACTTTGATGGAACAATGGTGAAGAACTATGAAGGAACTATCCAAAAATAGTTAAAAACATAAAACTAGGAAACTAGGGTTTTTGAGATTTTGAGAGAGAGAAGCATTGATGAGAAACTGAAGGAATGATAGGGTTTATGGGTGTTAGTTTTGTTGCTAATTTAAGTTTACATTAGTGATAATCATGTTTAAGTGGTTAATCACACTTTCAGTTAGTTTGTTTTGAAGTTTGTTACTAGTTTGTTAGAATGTAGCTAATAAATGTTAGGGTTTGTTACAATTGCTTGTGCTTCAAGCTACCTAACTAAATAGTGTATATAAGCTACCTTTCATTGTACTTTCTTATCAATTCAATAATACAATTACTTTTCTTCAATCACATAATCTTTCTCTCTTCTCAATCTCTAAAATTCACAATAAACAAAATCTGCAAAACCCTAGAAACACAAAACTGCTTCTGATCTCATTGCTTGTTCAACAAGCATTGAAGTGTTGCGCTAACAATGGGTCCTCTTACTTATAAGGTGTTCAACCTTTACTTTTCTATGCGATGTGAGACATATAACTCATACTTACACACAACAAGAATTATCCTTGCATGGTTGAATAATATCAAGTTGATTTTTTGGTCAAATAAAATGATTGTTAACTTACAACAACATAATATTTGGTATATGTAAAAGGGAAAATTAGCACTATGCCCAATGTTTACCTCTCTGAGTGTCTTTACTCTAACTGAAGCATATAGTACCCCTCTCACTATCACATAAAAAATCCTCTCTCATCCACGCACATCATCAACACCTACAGATATCAAACGTACACATGACTCACACTATGCCTGCACATGACTCTAAAAATTGGATGGAATGATTAATATGATCATTAGTTAAAGCACAAACAATTATTATTCAATTTAAAATAACGCTCCAAATAACTTCGATAAAAAAACACACATTCAATAAATAGATGATTCATAGTTTCCATTGTACCACATCCAACCAAGCACATAAGAGAATTAGGATCTAGACCATCCGTCTCACCGCGTTGTCTTTTGTTTGTAACATGTTCTCTAAAAACGCCAAACACACAAAGAGACTTATACTTTCTTATTCGAATTTAGGGTGCATTTAGTTTGCACCACCAATTACATTGGTCCAACTTGCACCACTATAATAACCCACTATAGCAGGTTTTTTCAAGTCAAAATTTATAATTCAGTTTCCGTCGTTTGATGATCATGTGGTCCAAATTACCTCTAATTTATTTTCCTTTCTCTCTCCATGTTCCTCCTCTTCTTGTTGAACAAAAAAAGCGAAGCTGGTGCGAATTACTCAGCGTTGTGTAGCCTGTAAAAATGAAAAGGAAAGTTCGCTACTACAAGGTCCATGTGAGCATTAGAAATTAATAAACTGTCAAAAAGGTAACCAACTACAAATCCAAACCGTTACAATATATTAACAATATATCAATGACTTATATTAAAGTGGTTCAAGTTGGAGCAAAGAAATTGGTGGTACAAACTAAATGCATCCTCCAAATTATACTCTAATCTTTGAATTTCTGTCTGAAGGCGCTTGAGTGAGGAACTAAAATTCCCCTCTAACAGAGAACTGGTCTGACTTTTTCAAACATCTAAGTCCACATGTCACTAACTTGATCCTTCAAAAAAAAAAAATTGCAAAAGAGAGAAATAGTACTCCAACAAAAGTTCTATTCCCAAACAAGCAACTAACTCATCCTCCACCATCCACCCCATTAAAAGTCATCACCTCCTAAACATCTCACAAACAAACATTTTATTCAAAGACAAACCATATAGTTATTGAACCTCTCCTTAAGAAACCCCGTGCGCCCAAGGATCTAACAAAAAGGAAAAGTCAACTCCAGATGAATGAGTAAAATATTAATCTAGAAAACTAACTATTACCATTTTCCATTTAAAGAAAAACTCATGATCATCATTTTTTAACAAAAAAATCTTTAAACCCTCTCTAATTCCCAACTCCTCACCATAATCAATACATTGAATGACTCCCCACCAATATAAGGATATTCTTCTACCTTTCCTACCCTCGTATACTCTCGTTTCCCACCCTTAATCCATAGTATTTAGATTGAATCACCTTAAACCATAAACGTTCCTTATCCACCTCATCTCCAACACTACTTACCTAGCATAGCAATATTAAATTGACACATACAAATTGTATCTCACTTAACACATTTATTTTTTTGGGCTTGCTCACACCCACTCCAAAGAAAAAATTTAAAGAGAGATTCAATTTGATAAATAATACATGCACGAGATTTAAAGAATAAAAGAAAATAAACCGGTAGAGTTGACAAGACGTCTTTCAAAAGCACGTGGAAACTACTCATGGACAAGTTATGTCTTTTTCAACTAGAGAACCATTTTGAGTTCTATCAGGAAAAAAGGCTTCTAAAATGCCATATCACGACGCCCATATATTTTAATTTAAGTGTCTGATGTTCGAATTAGGCAAGTGTAAGTAAAGTATCGTATTTCAAGTAGATTATTTAAGTGATGAGTTCATTGGGACATTAAACCTAAACAACTGTCAAGTTGCACCTGCTGGTCACACGATGATACTTACGTATGGGGTTTTACACTCAAAGATGTTGGTCAATTTCGTCCGCATATCGAGTTGCACCTGTTGATCCACATGACGATTCATGGGGGTCTTACTCGCTCGAAGGTAATTGAAATATAGACTTAAATTAGTGTTCTTATATTTCCAAAGGTATGACTTCTCAATGTTCGTCAAGGTTTCCTCTTCTATGAGTCTTAGAAGTACATAACACACTCTCCCTCTCGGTAGTTCTACAAACGGACAGCCCTATCAGCGTCTACCTTTTGAAGATGAAAGGAGAGTGGAGTTATTGTGTTAATTTAAGTCGTGAAGTCACCTGTTTCCTTAATTACTAACTAGTTACTAACTATTTACAAGAAAGTTATATTAATATTAATAATCTATAAAAGTATCAATAAATTTTGATTTATTTCATTGTTAAATATATAAACATGAAATGCAGATCCCCTAAAAAAAATAAAAGGTATATAAAATTTAATTGTTTATGAGTGGTATGCTAACACCATCTTGGTTGCCTTTGTAGGGGATAGATGTGTTTATTCCATCCCTCATGGTAATTTTTTTAATTGTTTTATCTTTCTTTATTAGGTTAGTTAAATATGTTTTGATCCCTATAAATATATTCATTTTTCATTTTAATTTCTCTAAAATTTTACTTCAATTTTTTGTCCCTACTTTTGGTCCATATTTATAATTTAATTTTTGTATTTTTTTAATGAAATTGTGCAATGTGTAGAATATTGTAAAAATATCTTCCAAAATAAAAAAGAATTTTTTAATAAAACATAAATTAAATTTAACCACAAAAAATATAAAAATTCATATTTAATTCATGTTTTGTTAGAAAATTCTATTTTTTTTAGGAGAGATTATTATAATATTATAAATTTTTCTGCAAAGTTTTATTCAAAAATATGAATTCTACATATGAGTTTACTTTAAACGAGGGACCAAAAGTGAAGATGAAAAACTTTTGGAGGACTAAAAGTTGAAGAAGTTTTTTAGAGAGACTAAAATGAAAAGTTGACATATTTATAGGGATCAAAAATATATTTAACCCTTCTTTATTCTTGTTTGTATATAAGTTTAAGCACCTTTTGTACTCGAATTTAGACTATTGAATCATTCTCTTCCGTTTCAGAAAAATATCGTATACAATCATAACATCTTTAAATCATATGATGTGTTTAGATGTGATTGGTTGGATTTCTCCTAACTTAATTGAAGGTTCTAGTTTGAAATATAATCATGAGAATGCATCAACACCAAAACACTAGATGTAGGAGTTTTGTCACCGATTATAGTCTTATTTCATAAAAGAAACACCGTTCATAATTTTCAAACGTTAGTGCAATAAAAAGAGCGGAAAGACGGGCACGCACGTGCCCGTCTTTTCGCTAGTAAAAATAATTAAAATATGTTTCTTTAAATATTTTGTTAATTTTGAGGAATATGGGATGATGCGTTTACAAATATTTTCATTTTTATTTTTTAAAATTTTATTTTGTTTTAGTATGAATTGGGATCCTTTGCACGTAACCGCAACATTAATCTCTCGAGCCAATAAGATCATAATGGATGATAAAACTCTACCTCAAGAAATTTATATTGAATTCCAACCCAGTTGGGTTGGTATGATGGTGTTGAATTGAGAGTTGTGACCTTGGAGTGTGCTTCTCTCTCAATGTCTCAAATTCGATTTTTTCAGTGCCAATTTTGATGGGTTTCAAAAAAAACAATGTTGCATTTTCAAGGTTTGATCTTGTTCTACTTGTTAACAAGGAGAAAGTAAACCCTTGAAATAAACTATTGTCTTGTATTTGCTTAAAGGAAAATGATAACAGGTGCTCTTAAAATACATGTTAAAAAATCTAATGAAGAAACTTTGACTTCGAAAATTACGTATTCAATGCATTGAAATTTTAAAAAGTAACTTTTTTTTACATAAAATTTATCAATTATTTGTATTTTTTAATCTTTAACAAATGTCTAAGACCACTTGTTAGCAAGATCCTTCCATAAAAATAAGGAAAGTTTTTAAAGAGTTATTTTCATTGTTTATCAAAATCCATCATTCCTAACTAACATTTTATTCGTTCTCTTCACAACGACTCATTTTGAAAGCCCATTTTTTCCTTATTAACAAGTGTGTCCGATGTGGACCTTTAAAAAATGTTTCAAAATATATCTTTATCATTTTAAATAAAAATAAATTTTATAATAATAAGAAATTGGTGAACAAAAATACTATTTTATTTAAATTTCCTAAATGTAGTACAAATGTACAATCTGGACCAGATTCATATTTAAACTACGCTCTAAAAGTAACACAAATTTTATAAAATAAAAATAGAAATTATTTTTCAAAAAGTAAAGAAACCTTAATTTTGGTAACATTTTAAAATTTCACAGGTCACCGTTGAAAATTATGACGAATATCCAGCTTAAATTTACGAATACATACAATGTATTATGATCAATGTGATGTGATAATTAATAATACAATGTATTATGATCCTTCAAATAAATACAATGTACTAGCATGAACAATGTGATATAGATTAATTTGATTTTTAAGATTGTAGAAATATCTACTTATCAAATACTTGGAATCTTTATCCAGTTGGTAATAAATCCCACGGTATTTACGATTTGTCCTAACAAATCTAATGCCAACGATATGTACATTGAATATCATTTTAACTTTTAAAAAATATTCTGACAAAATAATAAAATAAATAAAAAACTTCACTAAAATACATTTATTCTAAAAAAAAACTTTACTAAAATACATGATACCGATCCCGCCATCTTTTTTTACCTAAAAATCAAATACAAAATCGTATTACATTAATCATCGTATAACATCATCAACCATCATAAATAGACCACTAAAACACACACATAACACAACCCAAACACATTCTTCCATTGTCTTTTTCTTCATATTTGTTTTCATTTTCAACATGCAGAACCCTAACCCTTCCAAGAATTCAACCCCCACCAACAACAAGTCCCCTCAAGACCCTCCCTCTGATGATGAATTCCCCAAAGAAATCAACCCAACTACCCTTCAGAGTTCTTTAAGTATGGAGGAAGAAGATGTCCTGAAAACTGCTCTCGAAGTCTTGGTGGAGTTCAGAGCACGTACGAATGGGAAGCTGGCAGCTGATTGGGAAGGAGGAAGAGATGGTCCAGCTATGAAGAGGAGGAAGAGTAATATTTGTGAAGTGACGGACGTATCCCCACATTGTCATAGATGCAAACATGTGTTTCCCACTTGGGGTGCTGTGATGAAGCATTTGCAAGAACACTATTTTTGTTGTCATCCTAATGGTTTTTCTGCATTTCCTTCCACATCAACAACCAACCCACCTCAACCTGATCAATAAGAGGGTAAAACTAAAACCTAATTTCCTAACTCAAAACTATTTATTGTCATGTTTCTTTTTCACACTATAATTTTTAGGTCAACACTCCAATGACCTAGGGTTTTATTGGCTATATATCATGTCCTAGATTCAATTATTTAATGTTATGTAATTTTTTTTCCATTTAATTATTGGGTTAAATAAGTTTTTCGTCCTTATAAATATAGCGAATTTTGATTTTAGTCCCTAAAAAATTAAACTGAATGTTTTCATCCTCACAAATTTTTTTATTTTGTTTTTCGTCCTTAATGGCCATTTTATGTTCATATAAATGGCAAAATTATAACTCTTTTATGTTCAAATTGTATCCATGTTATGTCCGTTTATTATATTCGACATTTATATATTCATATTATGTTCAAAAAATGTCAAAAACACGTTAAAATTATATCCATTAAGGACCAAAAACAAAATAAATTTTTTTGTGAGAATGAAAACATTCAGTTTAATTTTATAGGACTAAAATCAAAATTCGTTATATTTATAGGGACGAAAAACTTATTTAACCCTTAATTATTTTGATTTCGAAGTACTTGTGTATAGAACATTAAAAGATTGCACCATACACACAAACATATATATGTTCAATTTGAGTGTTGCTGAATTTTATGAGATCTAATTCATGTAGGCATCTAAATATATCTTTAATTTTTTTTTTTATAACTTATTGGTTTTTAATTTAACAATATTTGATTTTTCTTCAAACAAATGATTTTACAATGAAGCAATTATAGTTATAATTTTGAATGTTTTTCTTTTGTTCCTAGGTGATGATGAAAGCTAGCCAATGGAGATAGAGGACTCCTTTGATGCTGCATCTGAGTCTGATGAAGGCAAAGGTTTAGGATTCGACTTGAACGAGTTGCCTCCTAATGAAGAAGAGTGATGTATGATCGATGTGACAAATATGCTGCCAGTTGAACTTCTTAAGTTTTTTTGTTTCTTTTTGTTTTTGTTGGTTATTTTATGGATTTCGGATTCGAGTACTAAAGTAGAATAATGAATAACAAAGTTGAAAATGGCTTCAATTGTTTCCATAGCAGCTTCACATCAAATCGTACAACAGTTTTTTGTTTTGTAATCCTTAAAGCTTCTTTTGAAGTTACTTTTATTAGTTTGTATTTTAATCCATAATCATGATTAGTAGAGATTAAGAGTGTTTAGTTTGTTTTGGATAAGTTTGTTAGGTTTTTACAAGAGGTACTCCCCATAGTTGCACCCAAACTCTTCTCTTCTTGGCCACCATCTGAGGATACCATTTATTCACCTTGAAGAACAAAGCCTCCCACCACTTCTTCCTCTCATTACGCGCCTTTTCTACCTCCCCTCCACCTTAGAAGTTATTAGTACCATGTTATCACCCATTGATGCCAACTTAAGACTTTTCCACCCCTCCATAAACAACCACAAATGAACTTTCTTAGCTTTCGTCAGGACACACATGTACCCCACGAAACTCCGATATAGCTCCTTCATCACCCCTTCCCCTCCATCACCGAAGTTTCCACCAACACCACCATGCTTACTACTGGAGCCATGCGCCACCTCCTTAAAAGATCTACTAGGCACCACCAAAGCCTCCTTAACCTCCCTGTGCCTATGGGCCTCCAACGCCGTTTGCTTAGAAGCTTCATGGCCAAACCTAGCTATATTCATCTTCAACCTCACCTCCCCCACCCACACCTCCTGCAACCTCCCCTCCAACTCCTCCACATCATCCACCTCCTTAAACTTGACAAACCCAAACTTCTTACCCCATTTGTCTACCTTCTTAGGAATGTAAACCTCCCCCACCCAACCAAAATGAGCAAAGACCTTGAAAAGATCACTGTTAGATGATCCTTCTGGAATGTTAAAGAAGAAAAAGGATTTAGTGATCTTATCCAACTCCCGAACTCTCCCCTGCCCTTGGTGAACTTTTCCCATCCTCACATTTTTAAAAACCCTAGTGGACCCATCCTCTCTCTCTCTCTCTCATCCTTTAAGTTAAGCAATTGCATTATCCATCTTTGTCTTCTTTTAGTTGTATTGTCGTTTGTCTTATTGTATCTCTTTCTTTCTCCTTGATGCATCTTGCTTTATCTCTCTTACTCTATCCTGTTTAATATATATTCAATTTGCCAGTTAGAAAAATTCTTATCAAATGAAGTATAAGGGTACTTTAATCCTATTGCATATAAAAAAAGAGATACCCAAAGAAAAACATATCTAAGGGTTGGTACATCAATCAAAAAACCTATAGCCAACCATTCTACATACATGTAAGTGTCTCCCTCCTTGATTACTTTTCATCCTCGTTGTTTGTAAAAAGGCATGAGAGGGACAGACTTAACACTTATTTGTCATGCAACAATTTTGAAAATTTTAAAAGCGCATAATGTGGTTATTTTTTCTTCTAAGAATCGGAAGGTGGAGGAGATTGTAGAGCCCATCAAAATTTCCTCTTGGAGATAGTTTATTGTTAGAAAAATATGGGGTCCGTGTTTATATTATGACCTCTTCTTTGTTAAATTTCTTGAATTAAGTTGTTTGTTTTTGGAGGGGTTAGTACACCTTGTACTTTTTTAGGGTTGTAGGTTAAGTGCACTTTGCACTTCTCTCATCATCTAATAAATTTTGATGTTAAAAAAAAATTAATATTCCCTACAAATAAACCACCCTAAGATTCAAAATTCTCCCATTTTGAAAAGAAAAGTACTATTTGTACTTCTCTCATTTTCTTTAATAATATTTGTTTGAAGTAAAAAAAAAACCTTCACAATCGTCTAATTCTTAAAAAGGGAAACAGTCGCCCATATCGAGAGATAGATCTATTATACAACACCCTAAGTTTTTAATATTTCGTTTTTAACTCTTTTTGAATCAGTTGTGCTGATTGCATTAGAGACTGAGCTTCAACAAAACGGTTGATTTACGGATCTTAATTACAAAAGATTTGGACAAATGGTATTATGAAAACGGTTGAACAAAAGATAAGTCTTGGCTTCCCACAACCACCTTATTTATAATCCTAGAGTTTTAACCTAATTAAGATTCGAGTCAGAACAAACTAGGCACAATGCTAATCAACCCAATACAAAACAAACGACCCAAATCACATAATCATCTTTACAACCTCCTTAATTTGCTATCTCGACCAATAGGACATTCAAAATGGGTTTTGGAATAAACATGAGGATTGTAGATCTTCTTAGCTTTCCAACAAATACTCATATGCTTTATTTTGACGATCAAAACTCAAGTTATGGCCTGAAAAGCGAGCAAAGGTGATTATGCGAATAATTCATAAAATTAATAAAAAAAACACATTAGAATTCAAATGTGACTTAAAGTTTAGAAATAAGCTAAAAATATAAAACTACGACCGAAAAGCTTTGGAAATTTTAAAGTACAAAGCTTGCAACAAGTTCTCAATTTACAACATATTCACTCAGTATTATAACATACAAAGACATAGAATGATTTTTTTTATAGAGGAAAAACTAATGTATTTTTTCATAGAGTAAAAAAGAAATAACGATTTTTGTTTTTGTGATTACATGGCTTATTTTTTTGATGTATATGATTACATGGCTTATGTTATATTTTACATAGCTTAATAGTTTTTTTCAGCGATTTTCATATGGTACGTCAGTAACCCATACAACCGAATATTTGTTTGGTTTGAAAGGGATTTTTGTTGTTTGCTTTTTTTTGGTCAACATTGTTTGCTTTTAATCAATTATTAAATGAAACTTATAATAACACTATCCTTGCATGGTTGAATAGTGTCAAAGTTGATTTTTTGGTCACATGACTCAAAATTGGATGGAATGATTAATATGATCATTAGTCAAAGCACAAGAGTTTTTTATTCAATTTAAAATAACGCTCCAAATAATTTCGAAAAAGCACACATTCAATAAATAGATGATTCATAGTATCGATTGCACCACATCCAACTAAGCACATAAGAGAATTAATATCTAGAACATCTGTCTCACCAAGTTGTCTTTTGTTTATAACATGTTCTCTAAAAACGTCAAACACACAAAGAAACTTATACTTTCTTATTCCAAATTATACTCTAACCTTTGAATTTTTGTCTGAAGGCGTTTGAGTTTGAGTGAGGAACTAAAATACCCCTCTAACATAGAACTTGTCTGGCTTGTTCAAACATCCAAATCCATCTGGCACAAACTTGATCCTACAAAGAAATATTTTGCAAAAGAGAGAAACACTCCAACAAAATTAGTTTTATTCCTAAACAAACGACCCAAAACTCTCGTCTTTAGTGTCCCTTATTTTTCTTTCTCGACCAATAGGACATCTGAAATGGCTTTTGTAATCAACATGAGGGTTGTAGATCTTCTTTAAGCTTTCCAACGAATACTCATATGCTTTATTCTAACAATCAAAGCTCGAGTTATGTCCTGAAAAGCGAGCAAGATTGGTCGTGTAAATAATTCACAAAATTAATAAAAAAATACATTAGAATTCAAATGTGACTCGATGTTTAGTAATAAGCTAAAAGATAAAACTAGGACTGAAAAGCTTTCAAAAAATTTAAGTACAAAGCTACAAAACATGTGCCAAGATACACCGATCACAAGACATATAAATGATAAATCCAAGTTCTCAATTTACATCATATTCACTCAGTATTATAACATACAAAGACATACTGATTTTTTTTATAGAGTAAAAAATAATGTATTTTTTTAGAGTAAAAACGAAATAACGATTTTTGTTTTTGTGATTACATGGCTTATGTTATATTTTACATAGCTTAACAGTTTTTTAAGCGACTTTCATATGTATATTTGTTTAGTTTGATAGGGATTTTTGTTGTTTTTTTTTTGTCAATATTGTTTGTTTTTATCAATTATTAAATGAAACCTATAAAACTATCCTTGCATGACTTTTTTTGAAAAGAACTTTTGGGTCATGAGGGGAGCTCGGCAGTGGCGTAGCCAGGACCTCAAGTCAAGAGATGCAATATTTTTTTTTATAAATTTATTATCATTTGTTATTTTTTTTTTACATATTATTATCCTTATTATTATTGTTATTATTAGATATGTATTTATGAAGATAAAGATACAACTATTGTTTATTCATAAATACTAGAAAAACTAAATTTTAATAAAAATATTATTTACCTCAAATTTTTATCCTCAGATAAATATTTCTTTTTATAAATTTTTCTTGTTGAAGATAATCTTATGTGAGATTCGTGACATGTCAGATACAAAACACAAGTATCTCTTTCAAGAAGATTTAAACATTAGTTTGTCACATTGTGAGAGTTTAGTCTCTTAAACTCGATCCAAATTGGTGTCAAGTTGCATTTTAATTGTGTATCAGTACATTTGTTTTTAAAATCAACAAATTAACGATTATTTTTATGAAATAAAGAGCTATTTCTCAAATTTTGTATTTTAGAAAACGTCATTTCATTAGGAAAAAATATCATCTCAATAATGTTTATAAGAATCATATCAAAAATTTTATATTTTATCGTAAAAAACAATCAATAAATTTTATTTCGCCGATACTTTTGATAAATGAAATTTAGTTATTGTAATATTATTTTAAAAAATATAACTCATTTAACTATCAATTAAAAGACCGGATATATCGATACAAACTAATTTTTTGAGTGTACTATAGGTTTTTTTTTTAGTATTAAGAGTAACATAGATATTGACCTATTATTTTTAAGTATTAAGAGTAACATAGATATTGGCTTTTTTTTTTTTTG
>Ga0228710_1006663_pt1 | contig 17390 bp, 17 predicted proteins | sample MedpolnodulmetaG_FD_177995 | JGI IMG/M metagenome (GOLD analysis project Ga0228710, IMG submission 177995) | Root nodule microbial communities from Medicago polymorpha collected in Santa Monica, California, United States - pink nodules | ecosystem: Host-associated > Plants > Roots > Nodule...
TGTGTGCTAATCAATTTGTTTTTGAATTCAATTCCTTTAGAAAGTTACCTTCAAGGGTTTGGAAGAGGATTGTAAGGATCCAGATGTGATTTCTTTAGGGGGAGGGGGGTCAAAGGGTGGCAAGAAAATCACAGTTGGGAAGAGGTGTGTAGCCAAATAAAAAAGAATGGTGGGTTAAGGATCATGGACTTGAGGTAGGTAAATCAGGCTATGTTCGATAAGTGACGGTAGAGGCTTCTTGTTGGAAAAGTTGGGTTGTGGAAGGAGATTTTTAGTGCACGCAACAGTGCGGATCTGGTTGGGTCCACTAGAAGAGGGAGAGTGATGGGTCTCAGGTCAACCTCTTCCTGGTGGAAAGGTGTTCCGCTGCTGGAGACGGAGGCGGTGCCAAATAATAATTGGTTCTCGGATGGAATTATCTGGGTAACTAGAGATGTGGATCAAACCTTATTTTGGGATCATGTGTTGGTGGGGCATGTCTCGCTGAGGGATACATTTCCAAGACTATTCCAGATCTCTACCCAATAATCTTCTTTTGTAAGGTCTCTGTGCTCTTGGGTTAGTGATAGGTGGGCTTTGGGATCTAAGATGGAGGAGGAGGCTTTTTGTTTTGGAGGACTTGCTAGGGGTGCTGGAGGGGCATCACCACTCCAAGGGTCCTGACTCTTGGTCTTGGAATTATAGTGCTAGCATGGTTTACTCAGTTAAAAACTGCGTATGGACATCTCTATGATATTCATCTAGGAGTGGGCAGCAGAATGGCTATTCTATCTTATATACTGACTTTGGTTTGGAAGAGTTAGGCACCGTCCAATGTTCGTGTCTTTTCTTGGAAACTTCTCCTTGATAGGATTCCTATTAGAACGAACCTCTTGAGACGCAGTGTGCTGAGAGATCAGGAGGCTTCTTTGTGTGTGTTTTGTGGTGTGGAGGCGAAGACTGTTAGTCACCTTTTTGTTAACTGTGGGGTTTAGTACGAGATTTTTAGATGTCTTGGTATGGAGTTGGTCATTCCTAGTGATTTTTTGGGTCTTTTTGAGGGATGTTGTGTGTTTCCTAGGGGAGAGAGTATTAGGTGTGGTTTTTTGTTGATCTGGTACTCAGTGGTGTGGTCTATCTAGTCTGCTCGTAATGATATGGTGTTCTCTGGTAGGACGCTAGATATAGATCAATTGGTTGAAGAAACCCAGTTTACCTCTTGACATTGATTTTTTGGGAGTCACTCTAGTCATCCTTGTTTCCATTTTGAGTGGGTGGTGGAACCATCGATCTGTTGGGATATCGATATGTTTTTGGGGAGGAGTTTTGCTTAGGTGCCTTTGAGCAGGGGTTCTGGGTTTGTTTGTTTTCTCTTGGGGTAGTAGGCTTGGTTCATCTTCCGAGGGTGAGCTTTGATTTTGGATGGGGGGTTTCTTGCTTGCCTTTTAGCGAGGGTGGAGTGATTCTCCTATATCGTCTTTGGGTGTGAGTGTTTTCTCTTTCCATTGGTGTTGGATGAGTGTTTTCTTTTCTATTTTCGATTTCAATCTGCAGTTTTTCTGTAATCGTTTGTATTATTGACTTGATTAGTTTTTTATAATATTCTTTTTGCCATTAAAAAAAAAGAAGCTAGATAAGACTCACTCGTAAGATGTACTAGGAATTAGTATAATAAACAAACATTAGAAAAATCATTAATTAACATAAAGTAAACAACTAAATTTTGATAGCGCCATACACACATAGATATACCTTGAACCACACAGCCAGAGGCTCATCCACCTCCAACCATTCAGAAAATGATAGTTCTGCTTCTTCTCTATTGTTGTTTTGTGATGTTTCGCATTGAACATCAATGAGTTCTTCATCAAATTTGAAAATGTCATCTTGACGATTTTCAACACAAATAAGTTCTTCCATATGTGAGTTTTGGACACCAGGAAGCATTATCATGATTAGTCCAATCTAATCACTGTTCCATCAAAGATCATTCCATAAAATAAAGTAAGACAATGTAGTGTTTATTATATAGTAATTAATAAAAGACTAAAAATACATAATAAACGTCAACGAAAGAGGATAAAAATAAAGCACAAATTACAAATAAAACTTCAAATTTCATTTGATGTTAGTTAGACCATTTTAATATCTCGCTTGTACAATGTTAGTTATTTCATTTGATGTTAGTTATTTTTAGATCAAAATAGTTGTTCATGGTGCTTTTATTGATAACATGAAACAATCCAATCGATTAGTTAAACATTCTAAAAATATTCTTATGATGAAACAATCAAATCGATTAGTTAAATATTCTAAAAATATTCTTATGATGAAACAATCAAATCGATTAGTTAAACATTCTAAAAATATTCTTATGATTTTAAAAAAAATAAAAAATCACTACCATGGTTAGTTGAATCATAATATCATTAGATACATTTCCAAATAAACAAACGAAAGAGAGATCCCTAAAAAAATGAGAGAGACTTCTTTCAAACATGGTAAAAAAACATTAATCTTTAATTTGCGCCTGTTTGGAAAATAAATTTTTAGCAGTGGGGCCTCGCAACCAGGCCGAATCTACATTATCGAAAAGGGGGGGATCACACATTAAAATTTATACAACCATGAAACAAATATAGTTTCAATCTTATAGATTAGAGTATTAATCTCTCAGTTAGTAAAAAAAAAGATTAATTCAATTTAATAATAAAAACACTGGTAATTTAAAAGGCTCAAAAATCCAAATCTAACCATCTTTACTGCTTACAAAAACAAAAAAAATATATCTTTAGTGATGAAATTTGGTATTTAAAAAAAAACTATCTTTTATTTCAAAAAAAAAACTATATTTATTTGTATATATAAATCAAAGCTAATCAAGTGTGAAAAAGATTCAACCTTTAATATTTTGCTCATTCAATACGGCACAAAACCTAGTCAGTAGCACAATGATAAACCCTAATTCTTGACAAAAAATGATAAACCCAAATCAAAGCCACGGTATGTAAAATTGAACCTGATCAATATTAGGGACATGTACTTCAGATCTGGAATATTATTTAAAAAAATATATATAACAGTGTAATTAGATAAATATAAAATTAGGTCTCCACATGAAAAGGGAGCAGTTGTAAATAATAACGTACCTTAAAAATATGGGGGAAATTTATTTATGTAGAGAGAAATGAATTGGGGACTGAGTGATGAGTATGGTAGATGGGTATTAATTTTTTTGATGTGAAATGAAAAATGTTGTGTATGAGAGTTTTTTTTTTGTTGGCTATAATATGTATATGAAGGCTTTGGAAATGAAGGTACCGCAGCTAATGAATAAAACAAGAATACAATCATGTGACGTACGCCCTACTTCTTTTTATTTCTAGAAAATTATTTTATTTTGTTATTAGTGTTTTGGTAAAATAATAGATTTTGATTAGGCACGGAATCGAAAAATAGAAGATAAATTATCAAAAGTAAAGAAGAGAAAAAATTGGGAGAAAGGTGAATGATGAGAAATGGATGGAAATAAATAAGAATTGATACGGTTTCATAAAAAAAAAAAAAAATGTTGATAAACAGAAACATGAATAAATTATATTTGTTTAAATTAAGTGGGTTCCACAAATAGACGATGAAAATGAACATTAGTCCATCTTAAGGCAGATACCAAGTTTTTTAAAAAAAATAATATGAAATTTGCCAAAAAAATAATTGATAGATTGATATTTTTGTTCGAAAAAGATATATTCTATTTGCCTAAAAAAATTAATTGTTAATTAATTATTATATTTTTAATGAAAATACGATAAACAATAGATGATTAGGGTTTTTTAGTTTTTGTTGAAAAAAAAAAATAGGGCATACGTGTATGTGTGTAAGAAGAATGCGTTACTACCACCCTGAGTATAGATAGTTTCACAACCGTGTATATATTCAGATTTGATTTGATGGCAAGGTCATCTTCAAAATCTATCTATATATGTCATTTCTATCTCTAATCTTAATGATGTTATTAAGATATCTTTCATAGACTATATTTTTACTCATGATCATAACAGAATGGATGAATGAACCATAACAGTAAGTAACAAAATACATCAAATGATGAAAAATAGCAATAACAAAGGAACGCTATTAAAATGGAACACAAAAAAGCTACACCAAAGCATAGAAACAAAACAAAAAATATCAATACGTAACAGAACATAGAAACCTAACCTGAAGCACCTGTGATGGCGAGGACCGGAGAGTTACAGTGTGGATGGGGAAGCAGTGAGAGCCTAGAGATCTGAAAGAGAAAAATAACCTAAATAGTTGATATCGGCTAATTACTTTTATACTTAACACTGAGGATATTTAAGTCATTTTACCCTTAATTTATTAAGGTACCAGCCTGTAACCGTGGCAGATTTTTATAGCGGATACCTGCCGGGTAGGGTGTTTTTGCCATCCTTAGCTGGTAGCAGCCGTTTTCAGGTCTCAAAAATGCAATGTCTGTAAAGAATGTTTGTGCAGATAAATTCATTTATTTACATTAGCTTGTTTGTGATGATTTCTCATTTTATTTTAATTTGTTACCTTATATTAATTTTTTATACTCGTTTTGCATGTGATTGACCTGGTAATACTCCATGTCCATGGTAATGCTCCACATATTTTGTTGATAAAGCTGAAAACCAAAATATATAGCATGAAAACCCTGTGTTTAATATCTCCCTCTCTGAATTTTGAGCATGAGGTATTGTGAATTTACAATGCAAAGATAACTTATCTCGGATGGCTCTGGCTTTGGTAGTCAACATCCTCTAAATTCATATCCCGGAAGATCAACTCCGGCGTTGGGTTCTTAACCCACCGAGAACTGCTCTTAACTTTTCCTACAACGGAGCTTCCACGTGGCACTGGCAGCCATTCTTCTGTATTCGTTCTTAGGAATGAAATAAAATAATTATTTTTATGATAATTTAGGGGAGGGGGCTAAGACAAGCTAAGGGGGAGTGCATCTTTTATGCTTGCACAATATAGGGAGGAAAAAAGAAAGATAATAAGAGTGAAAAAAAAGGAAAGGGAGGTGTATAAATATAATAAAGTTGTAATTCATTTTATTTTGTTTTCCAACGATGGAATTGATCCATTATAATCAAACAATAGGGCAAAAACTTAAATTTTTATTTGTTTTGCTCCATTCTATTACATTTGCACAAGATATCCAAACATAGTCTTAGGGACTAAAATGACAATTTACACTGCATTCAGTATTCAATTGTCATTGTGTTGAAACTGGCACAACTGACAAGGTTATTCTTACTATGTGGTTCATACTTCCTGCCAAAACAATTTCACCAAAGCTAAAATCTTCACTTGGTTGAGTGACATTGATTTGTATTTCCAGATCTTGAGTTCCTTGTGGAGTTATGGTGAAAAAAGTTGGGTACAGGTTAACTGAAGTTCCATTAGGAGCTTGAACACCGCACAAGTATGTCTCTGTGCTGTTTCCTACATTCATGACAGTTCTTTTCACATAAATTGATCCTTTAAGTGCAGATATTGTCACTGATGGAAGGTTTAAATTAGATGGATAGTCAAATGGGCTGTTGCAGGTCTCTCCCGTCGCTGTAGTTATTGTCTTCGTATCAATGTTTGGCAAAGAGCACAAGAAACTGATGAAGTCTTCATAATCTGTTTTAGGACAAATGAATGTTAATTACCCTTTGAATTTGAGCAAAAGAACCAAGCTGATCAAGCAGTGAATTTTCTATTACTAGTAGCAACATATATACCTGAAGATAGAACCAAGCCTGGATTATTGGCACGGCTAGGGTCCACAATGCCCGCACCATGTTCAAAAGGAGTGGACGGATGCAAGGTGTTGGCCTCATAGCCTTCGGCCATCAGAGGATCTCCAAGCTTGTCATACTTTCTGCTGGTTGTGGTGATCGCAGATGCTATCATAGATGGAGTCCATGATGGATTATGTTGCTTGATCAGTGCTGCAATTCCAGCCACGTGAGGCGCCGCCATGCTGGTACCAGATAATAATGCAAAATTGTGTCCTGTATATATTATGTTGCCAATGAAAGAGTTGAATGAATTTCTGTGTAATCACAAGACGCTAAAAAAAGCGAACAAAACAGACACTTTAATGTCTGTCAGCATGCTAGTAATAATAATGTACCTGTTAGCATAGGTTGTTTGGCACTAATAGGACTCCATGCGGCCCATATTTGGTGCCCTGGAGCAAGAATATCAGGTTTAAGTACATCAGCAAGACTCTTTTTTGAATCAATTATATCTGGACCCCTTGAAGAAAATCTACTAACAACCGGTGATCGCCCTTTGAAAGAGGCATCCCTTCCTTCCCCTGTAGATGCCGCAGCACCAAACTCTGTAACAGTTCCTCTCTCGTCCCTCTTTGTTTGTTCTTCATAATATTGCATTATAACCTACATTTAGTAAGTGTTATGAGTCCCACATCGAGTAGATAATAAAATTCAATGCAATAATTAAGCCATGAGGTTTTTACCTTGGAATCCGCTACAGAAGGAATCAAGATACCAGGAATACCGAAAGGAATTGGCTCTGCAATATAATCACCATAGCTCGGATTTGCAGTAAAAATAAAACCCTCGAATTTTAGAGCCTTGGCAGTGTCGATAATGGCAGCAAGAGTTGAGGTGCTATTAAGAAATCCTTCTGAGAAGTTGCAGATAACAATACTTCCAAACACTTTACTAGGATCCAAAGCTTCCGGATGTTGACACTCTTCTAAGTACTCTGGAGTCCTTGGAAATGTTCCATTTATTTTTACTGCATCCTTAGCTAATACGAGTTTATGGTAAACTGTCCCATTCCCAAAACTTGGTCCTGTAAAAAAGATATGTATTATTTATCATACCAACAGTGACATGTAGTTTCTGTTATCTTTTGCATAACAGAAAAAACAAAATAAAAAATATTTTGCATGAATAAAATAGGAAGTACCTGTTAGTCCAACACCACCAACTATTCTGCCATTTCTAAGAAGAATTGAAGAATGATATTGTCTGTCTGTGTTGCAAGCGGCAACACCGACACTCCATGGACTAAATGACACTACAGTTGAAGATGATGGACCATTATTCCCTGCAGCTTGCACCACTAAAACCCCTGCTTTTCTTGCGAATAACAAGGTAATATCAAAGATGTTGAGAAATGTCAATGTATCTTTTGTTGGTTCATTTGGTCCAATAGAGAGTGATATGATATCTACTCCATCTAGGACAGCCTGCAAAATCAGATAATCACACCTCAAATTTTATTCTTCCTTTGCGATTCAACCGAGAAATGATTGTAAAAATAAGACATTCATCTCTAATTTTGTCAACAAATTTTATTTTTTATGTGTAAATTTTTCTTTACTAGTTCATTTATATATTTTTATTTTTTTGCAATTTGAGTTGCTTGGTGCATCTAATTAGTTTGAGAACAGAATGGAGACTTACTTGTTCAATAGCTGCAACAGCATCTGCTATAGTTCCCCCGGATGGGTAGATAGCCTTATAAACGGCAATCCTTCAAAAAGACAACATTTTCAGTTGGACAAAAATCTCATTGATTGACATACCATTTTGTGGTGTGAATTCTTTTTCATTCTTTCAGTGGTGTTAGTTAAATCAAGGAACTCCCATATATGTTATATCATATATGTAGATTAGTAACATTACAGAAAAACTCCTACACAATGATCGATTATGCAATCGATTTAAGAGACTGAAAAATGTTAAATCACTCACTAAATTGGTGGTAACATTAGCGTCTAATGATTTAGCGATTTTTTTGCAAATTGATATTTAAATCAGTCACAAACTTATATAGCTCGTTAAATGGTAAACCTTCAGTTGTGTAAAACTAGTAAAGATTGCTTGGATGAGGGGGAAATGGCGGAAAAGAGAGGTATAAAATTTCGAATATGTCACACTAAGGAAACTACTTTAATCAGAATGGATAAAAAAAATAAATATAATATAGATGCACGCGGTGCCAATCTCACCTTGCACGCGGTGCCATTCCGCTGGCTTGCCCATAGCAAAAACCATTCACTACAACAGGAACACCAGCATTTCCAGCAGCAATAGATGCCACATGACTGAAACAATTCAAACAAAAACAGCCAAGTCTCAAAATGAATGTTACACCCGACACATACATAAAGTAAAACAAACTTTGATACCACCAACATTACCTGCCATGTCCATCTGCATCAAAAGGTGATAGAAAATCCACAGAAGCATTAAAGGTAGCACTAGCTTGAGCACCAGCAGAGAAATATTTAGCTGAAATAATCTTTCCATTGCAAGAACCAGGTGGGAAATGTGGACCAGTCTCACAAGAACCAGAAAAGTGAGAGATATTTGAAGTGAAAGGTTGGTAAGCAAAGCTTGGATGAATTGGATTAATGCCACTATCAATAATACCAATAACAACTCCTTCACCTGCATTTTTGTCACCTCCTTCTTGTGCCCATAATCCTTTTGGTAAGTTAAGAAAATCAGGAGTGTATGTTGTCATAAGTTTCACTCCTCTATCTTTCTCTACTAACTTCACTCCTGGTGTAGCTCTTAGTCTTTTTGCCTGATATTTTTGGCAATGGATTCAATAACTTTAGTGCATGTAGTGTACTATATAAGAATGATTGAAATGGATATGGAGATAAACCTGGGAAGGGGTTGTGTGAACAGAGAAGCCATTAATTATGTGTTTATAACTGTGGAGTTTATTGTAGCTTCCATTCTCCAAAGTGTTTTGTAGAAGCATATCATGAGACGCCATTAAGTATTTTTCATGTGCCTTCGAGGCTCCTCTATTTAATTAGACAGACATACACAAAATTAAAATGTAAATTAAGATAGGGCCAAGTTTGTTTTTGTTGATTAAGGATAACTTGAAACAAATTTCCACATAAACTTGAGAATATTTCATCTTGTGGAAGATGCCAACATAATAATTATTAGGATTATATAAGTGTTTCTCCCTACATATAATTTCAAATTAAATACTGTGATAAAAAAAAATGAATGATTTTTTTTTATAATGTTCAATAAAAAAATTATGTTGTATAATGTTGTGATAAAAAATTAATAGGATTAAAATAAATATCTAAAACAATATGGTTAAATGTGCTTTTGTCCCGATAGATATTGCAATTTTTCTTTAACCCCCTTAAAAAATTTCATCCCAAAATTTTTAACCAACACTTTTGGTCGCTCTTTTTAAGTCAACTCACGTGTATTATTTGAAATTTCAATTCTTTTCACAATTATGTTTATAATTTTTTGAAGAAGTAGACAAACTAGACAATTGAAATTGACACCCGAGAGAATCAAATCCAAGACTTTGTGAGGAACACACTTTAAAATCTTAAACCAACATCATCATCTGATCAACCCAAATGGGTTATCATGTTTAGAATATTATAATAATATCTCACAAAAAAACTAAAACAATTTAACACAACATAACTTGAAACAAAAATTAATTGGCGACGATTTAGAGACAGAAAAACATGAAATCTCTCTCAAAATAAATCAGCAAATTTGGAGATGAGAGAATTAGAGTGGTTTTATTTTTTTTCATCATTAAACTTTTTCTCATTGCATCGTGCGGCTGCTCTAGGGGATACGAGTCCTAACAATACCTCTCCTATGACTAAAAAATGAATAGGACCGTAATTTTTTCAAAGGAAAATAAAATGAAATTGATCTCACACAACTAAATTATAGAGAATGATTTTATTTTTTGTCTTCAGATTCATAAGTAATTTATTTTTTTATTGTTTTAATTTTTTTTTGACAATGCTCAGTCTCAAAATTTCTTCAACTTGAAACAAAAAATTAAATTGGCGATGACAATTTAGAGAAAGAAAAACATGAAATCTCTCTCTAAATCAATCACCAAAATTAAAGACAAAAATTTAGAGAGTGGTTTCATTTTTTTTCATAACTAGTTTTTGTCGTTAAATTTTTGTCTAACAGCGATTCTATATGATGACTCACGCAACTTATTTTAAGCGTGAAAGACATAAAAATTTATAGTTTATTCATATTCACTTCGTAGTAGTCTTAGGAGAGGGATTGTTAGAAATTGTATCCCCTACGAGACAGCTACCCGATGCAACAATTGTGAGAACTATTAGATCTAGTATGGGAAAAAAAAATTCTAATCTAGATCTAAGGATCATTACAATTGTTGCACGGTGAATGTCCCACAAGGGATCCACATTCGATGAAAAAGAGATACAATGAACAAAACCATCACATTTACTACTTAAAAAAAATTGCGGAAAAAATTGACAATTAATGATAGAAAGAGTGAAATCTCGCTCTAATTTCCACGTCATTAAATTTGGTGACGGATTTAGAGAGAAAATTTCATGTATTTATAACATATCTAAATCATCCTCGCTAATTAATCTAATTCTTTTTAGCAGTGAGTATAAGCTTAATTTCTAGTTATATTGTAACGTTTTTTTACTAAAGTTATATTGTAACCTGATTAGGTGAATCTTTGATGAATCTTCATTTTGTGAAGCTCCATGGAATGCAACCGCTTCTCCTTCCAATAAGACCAAGTATATAGATCGTTCCTCTTGAAAGCAACAAGTAATAGAAACCAAGAAGATCAAAATGAAAGTGATCAGGGATGGTAAACCTATGGAACTCAATATTTTGGTCATGGTCACAAAGGGACAAACAAAATGCTTTATAAACTTTGGTTTAAATATTAGACTTAATGTGATGAAATTTATAAACGATGGGAGTGGAGATAACACGTTTTAACATACGTTATAAGTTTATGGTGACGAACCTTGTAAAATATGTAAATGTATATAAATATAAATCACATTATTGTGAATGTGAACCAATTTACAAGTTGGCATTTTAAAGCAAATTTGGCATGTCTTAGACTCTTAGTCTTGCCGTTACCGGGTGTAGGGTATTTTTTATTTCTTATAAAAGTATAAAGTAAAACTCAAAACTTTGTCAAAAATAAATAAATAAAGTAAAACTCAAAACGTTTGTTAGTGAGAAAAGAAAACCAACGTACAGTACACATTATATGAGTATTTTTTTTTGTCTTACATTATATGTAAAATATTACTTAATCTGATAACATTAAATTCTGAGTCAAGAGAAAAAAAATGACATTAATTTCTAACTTTTCTCCATAAAAAATGAGAGTTTGTTTTAGAATTTTTGTGTACTATTATACCTTTTACGTCAATTGCGTAAACAAATGCATATCACACTAAACATGCAATTTCCCCCACATGAACACTGGCACACATCCTTGTGTATTCGAAGCATAGGTAGTTTAGTTGTTAACAGGAGGAGTGTTCTTTTGTTGTTAGTAAGGCTAGTCTTTTTGTTAGTTTTTCTTTATTTCTTAACACCATCGCAACCGACAATGTTAATATTGTTAGTCCAAACACATTTACTCATGTTTGAATTTGAGATCCTGCAGTTGAATGTGTGAGTTTACTATTTAGTGGTATTTTTTTCCGTGTAAATCGAATATCTTCTATGCTCACTTGCGTAAACTAGTTTTTCGAGCCTGATAGAACGAGTGACAAAACTTTCTTTCAAAAGAGGTTTTAAAAGTGTTTACCACTTTGTCTATAAAAAAAACTAATTAAAAGTTCTCATCTAATTGTTACAAATGTTAAAGTAAATGAGAATTTAAAAAAATAATTCTAAAAACTGCTTTGAATGAGAAACTATTTTAATTAATTTCTCTATAAAATATATTTGACCGTTGACTTTAGTTTTTTAAAAAATATTTTCATTATATTAAACTTAAAAAGCCTAACATAAAATAGCTTATACTTTTAAATAAAAATCTTTAAAATTAACTTTTAAATTATTTAATATCAAAATCATATTTTGTTTATAATATGTAACAAACGAAACCTAATTTCTGATAGTTGGATTAGAAAAATCGTTGTATCTACTACTGACATACTTACTAATATTTAAATCAAAGTTTATAAAGCAAATTTACGTTGGCCTTTTCAATTTATTTGTTTTTTTCAATTTGAGGGAAATTCCCATTCATGGTATCAGGTTTTTTTTAGTCAAATAAGCTATTGGTTAGAAATTCGTCTCTTAAAGGTGAATATATAGGGTGTTTAGGTTTGAAATTCAATCCCTACATATTATAATGTATTGTCTCTACCAATTGATTTAAACTCACCGGGACCATACCAGTTTTTTCAATTGATGTATTGTCATAGATGATATATTATGAAGCTTAAATATGAAAATAATTGAATAAATATGATAAGCGAATACACATTTTTATTTTTATTTTTTAAAGGAAAGTACACATTTTTATTGGTAATACATATTATTATTTTTTTGAAGAAACTAAGTGAAATATATTAAAGAAATAAGCAGTCCCTCAAGCACAAGGCGTGCCTAAGGGAACTGAAGAGTATTGTTACAATTATTATTATTATTATTAGAGATGGGTTGGAGACGTTCCTTTGTGTAGGAGGTTTGCTCGTTTATTTGATATTACAGCAAATAAGACTAGTACAGTGGTGGATATGTGTGCCCTTGGTTGGGAGGAAGGTGGTGAGGCATGGAGTTGGCGGAGACGTTTGTGGGCGTGGGAGGAGGAGATGCTAGAGGAGTGTAGGACTTTACTTGCTAATGTTGTTGTGCAACCTAATGTTTCTGACAGGTGGCAATGGGATCCAGACATCCATGATGAATACTCAGTGAGGGGCGCATACCATGCTCTGACATCTACAGGCACTCACGTTCCTGATGCATCAGAAAATCTTGTATGACATAAGCATGTTTCATTGAAAGTTTCCATTGTTGCGTGGAGATTACTGAAGGATAGACTTCCAACGAAACTCAACCTCCAAAGGCGCGGTATTCTCCAGGCCGCAGACACTTTATGCGTTTCGGGGTGCGGCAATGATGAGTCTTCAACACACTTGTTCCTTCATTGCACTGTTTTTGACTCGTTTTGGCAGCATATTAGGTCGTGGATTGGTGTGTATGGAGCAGATACTCAAAATATTAGTGACCATTTTCATCAATTTATTCACTATACAGGTCATTCAAAGGCGCGTCGATCCTTCCTTCAATTACTTTGGCTCCATTGTGTTTGGCTGGTGTGGAATGAAAGAAATAACAGATTGTTCAATAACATTAAAACACCTATTGATCAGCTCATAGAAAAAGCGAAATATCATTCTTTGTGGTGGCTAAAGGCCAATAAAACCACTTTTGTGTACGGTTCTCAGAATTGGTGGTCGGACTCTTTATCTTGTCTGGGTATCGACTGACCTTGTTTTGTAAATATACTTTGTGACTGGTTGTTTTTCCGGGTTGGTCCCTCTGGTACACCTTGTACTAAGGGGTCTCCAACGCCATAGCTAATATATTCCATTTTGATTTTTTCAAAAAATATTATTATTATTATTATTATTATTATTATTATTATTATCATAAAATTTATTAATTTAGTTCTTGATATTTATTTTTTTATCAATATATCATTACCTTTTTTTTAAGAATGATCAATATACCCTTAATTAACTTCGCACCTTTTTTTTTAAGAATGTATATACCAATGTTGTTTGCTTTATGCAAGAGTAATTTGCTTGATATGAAAGATGACATTATGAGTTTTATTCGAGTTTCACCGGAATGATAAATTGACAAAAGGTATAAATGCAACTTTCATAACTCTTATTCCTAAAGTTGAAAGTCCGCAAAAATTAAATGATTTTCACCCAATCTCTTTGGTGGGAAGTCTCTATAAAACTCTAGCAAAAGTTCTAGCAAACAAACTTCAGTTGATTGTAAGCAGTGTTATTTATGAGTCTCAGACCGCGTTTGTCAAAGATAGCAAAATTTTTGGGATTTTAATTGCGAATGAGGTGGTGGATGATGCTTGTAAATTTAAGAAGGAGCTTTTATTATTTAAAGTTGATTTTGAAAAAGCCTACAACTCGGTGGATTGAGGGTATTGAGATGCAGTCATTAGAAAAATGTCCTTTCCGACTTTGTGGCTGAAGTGGATCAAAGAATGTGTGTGCACGACTACAACATCCATTTTAGTCAATGGCAGTCCCACATATGAGTTTCTGTTGGAGAGGGGCCTAAGTAGGGGTGGGAACATGCTAGATTGCCCGACAGAGGTCTAGGACCTAGCCTATTTAAAGCATAGTTTGGCACAACTCGTTTAATAAAAAGGTCAGGCTCAAGCTTATTATAAAGCTTATTTACTTAAATTGGCCAGGCTAGGGCTTACAAAAAAGCCTATTAAGCCCGTCAGGTCGGCCTATTAAACTTTTTATATATAATACATCATTCATTATTGATATGGTTGATTTTTTTTTTCCATAAACTCAAGCCTTCATATGATTTGGTTTTTTAGTAGCAGGTATATTAGTGTGATTAGACATTCGTAAGATTTTATTATTAAGTAGAAGACCTATTCATGTGCTTCAGACCTTCATAATTTTGGCCTATTTAGTAGTAGGTTTATAGGTGTTGATAGACCTTAGTGAAAAATAGGCTTTTAGATAGGCTTTCAGGCTTCATCAGGCCTTTAAAAAGGTCAGGCCATACCTTAAAAATGAGCCTACGACGAGTAATAGGCCAGACTCATGCCTATAATTTTTGAAGTAAGCCAGACTTAGGCCTTGAAAAGCTCGGTCCGACCAAGCCCATTTTCACCCCTAGGCCTAAGACAAAGTGATCTACTTTCTCCTTTTCTCTTTTTGTTGGCAGCAGAGAGTTTGAATGTGATGATGAGTGCAATGGTCCAGTCTAATATTTTTACTGGATATAGCATTGGTTATGCGAATTCTACAGTTATTTCCCATCTTTAGTTCACCGATGATATGTTATTTTTGGGTGTCAAAAGCTGGGCAAATGTCCGGGCTTTGCGCGTTGTACTTGTTCTTTTTGAGGTGGTGTCTGAGTTGAAGGAGAATTTTAATAAAAGTAAGTTGGTGGGAGTAACTATTGATGATTCTTGGCTGGTTAAGACGACTTCTGTTTTGGGTTGTTCTGTGGGTACGATGCCTTTTATGTATTTAGGCCTTCCGATTGGTTGTGACCCTCGACGTTTGTCATTTTGGGATTTGGTTCTGACCCACATTCGAAATAGATTGTCTGGGTGGAAGAGTCACTTTCTTTCTTTTGGTGGTCGCTTGATCCTTCTTAAGTTTTGTTTAACTTCTCTGCTTGTCTATGCTCTTTCCTTCATAAAAGCTCAGTAGGGTTTATATTGAATCTTTATTGAATAAATTCTTTTGGGGAGGGTGCGAGGACAATGGGAAAATTTCTTTGATTAGTTCGAAAACTGTTTGTTTAGGAAAGGAGTTTGGAGGGTTGGGGGTTAGGCAGATGAGGGAGTTTAACACTGGTTTTCTAGGTAAATGGTGTTGGAGGTTGTTAGTAGATAGAGGTGGTTTGTGGTATAGGGTGCTGGTTGCTCGGTACGGTGAGGAGGCATGTAGGTTGGCGGTTGGGGGCTGAAGTGGTTCTTTATGGTGGAGGGAGGTTGCGAAAAATTGTGATGGTGTAGGTGTTGATGGAGGAGGGTGGTTTGAGGTAGGGGTGTTTGCGGTGCGGTTTGGTTCAGTTTTGAGGGTAAAAGTCATTCGAACCGCAAGACAAAAAAGTATGCGGTTTGGTTTAGTTCGGTTGACTTTTAAAATAAAATCCGAACCAAATCAAACCAAACCAATGCGGTTTGGATTGGATCGGTTGGTGCGGTTTTTTTAGACAATAATTTTTTTTGTTTGCAACATTAAAATCAAATTAAAAAGCTAAAACACAACATATTTTCAGTAATGTTTTAAATTTCATCCAACATTATAATTTTATTATCATATAACAATGTTTTCAACTACGTAGACCAAATTAAAACATGGACAAAAAGTAACCCAATTTTGTATGAAAGACAAAAGACTAAAATTTTATCATTCTCTAAGAGTTCAAGTAGCACATAATTACATTTTCGAAAGAAAAAAAATAAGAAACTTAACAAGAGAAAAAATATGTCATTTTATTAAAGTTTCCATTCAATTTCTATGAGTATTGGTCTAGATGATATATATTTAATTAGTGTTTCTTTATATTGCGGTTTGGTTTGGTTTGGTTCGGTTGGTAAATTCAAAACCGTAAACCGAACCAAACCATGCGATTGAGTAAAAAAGTGATCTGAATACATCCGAACCAAATGCGGTTTTTTGCGGTTTCGATTTGGATTGGTTCGATTTGCGGTTTTTCTATTGGAGTGGTTTGGTTTTGAACACCCCTAGTTTGAGGAGAGTATTGAGAGAAGGGTTGGTAATGCGGTTGATGCGTTTTTTTTGGACCAATCCGTTTTTTTATCTACGTTTTTGGACAAATAGATAAAAACAAATTTAAATATTAAAAAAATGTAACAAACATGATATGAATATATATATATGTGTGTGTGTGTGTGTGTGTGTGTGTGTGTGTGTGTGTGTGTGTATGGGGTCATGTTAACTTGTGCCATAAGGGTACATGTTAAGCAACCAAAAGTAGAAACATTCTCTTAACTTTTGTGCATTCAATTAATAAAAAGTAAAAAAATTAAATTCAAATGTATTAATTACAAAACATTATTTCCACTTTTAGCTTATTAACTTGTGCTTAAGACTCCGTCAAAAAAAAAAACTTGTGCTTAATGATAAGTGCCAAGAAGTAGTAATTCTGATGAAGATTTATGGCACTTTTTGTAACTTGTTTTGCAAGTTATCAAGGAAAAAGCCGAGAGTTAATTGAATTTTATCCATTTACGCTTTATCTATCTTACTTGACTTAATTGTGCAGGAAAATGACTCAAGACACTGGGCAAAGATGGAAAACAAGCAACAAAGTGCAACAAGGCAAAAATAGGCAGAACCACATGTTTACTCGCCTCCCAAGCAGTCAAGCTCGCCATGGCGAGCTAACAAAGGAAAAAATAGGCAGAGAGGCATGTTTGCTCGCCACCAGCTCGCCACCAACTCGCCATGGCGAGTTACCAAAAGGAAAAAAATAGGCAGAGGCATGGGTTTACTCGCCATGGCGAGTGAAATCACTTGGGAGGCGAGCAAGGGCGGTTTGGCCTCCCCAGGATGACGTGGCACAAACCCAATGGGGAAGAAAGCTTTGCTCGCCATGGCGAGCAAGAAGAACTCGCGAGGCGAGTTGATGCAGATGGGGAATCTTATAAATAGAGCCCTTGATCATTTCTCAAAGGATGCTTTTATTCTGATAGAAAAATATACTTAGAAACTGAGAGAGAGAGAGAGATAGGGCTTGGTCTTCATAGAGTGAGAGTAATAGAAGTCTTGATTCTTCCATTTTTGGTGAGAAATCACAAAGTTG